>JAABUP010001194.1_pt1 | contig 54800 bp, 59 predicted proteins | sample 5559201 | NCBI WGS metagenome assembly JAABUP01 (sample SAMN10711887, study PRJNA513373) | rock metagenome | isolation source: Antarctica rocks | place: Antarctica | reverse complement strand
TCGGTCGTAAATTTACTTTACGCGTTATAAACCTACTACGCGTACGAAATTTCGGGCGGAAAAGTCTTAATTAAGTAGGAGTATCGATTCCCTAGCCCCGAGCGTCGAAAAATCGAAGAATTTCGATTATTAAGTAGTAAGGTAGTTTCTCGACTTCGAAATCTTATCGTAAAAAAAGTTAATAATTATCTAACTATAATCTAGAGTTCTACGCTTAGACGTGCTATAGATAAGGTATTAAGTTAGCTACCTTAGTAGCTAGCCCGATAGGGCTAGCTAGCACGTCTAAGGTACTAAGGTAATAAATTAATAAATAATTCCGATTATATAACTAAGTCGAGCTCTAAGTCTAGATAATACTTACCTTAGTACCTTAGACGTACTAGCTAGCCCTATCGGGCTAGCTACTAAGGTGGCTAACTTAATACCTTATCTATAGTACGTTTAAGCGTAGAACTCTAGATTATAGCTAGATAATTATTAACTTTTTTTACGATAAGATTTCGAAGTCGAGAAACTACCTTACTACTTAACGATCGAAATTCTTCGATTTTTCGACGCTCGGGGCTAGGGAATCGATACTCCTACTTAATTAAGACTTTTCCGCCCGAAGTTTCGTATACGTAGTAGGTTTATAACGCGTAAAATAAATTTACGACCGAAACGTTATTTTCGTTAACGAGTTTCGCGATTTTTATAGTAAAAAAATTAGAAACCCCTATATAAACTTTTTTATAACTACGAATTCTCTAAAATTACTAATAGAAACCCCCGGTAAAATCGAGAGATCTCGTACTAAGAATAATCTTTAGGAGTAAGGCTATCGTAGAAAAAAAGTCTAAAAAATACGTCGGTAGTTAAGGTATTTCTAGTAAAAACACGCGGTTTTACACTTAGACGTGCTGCGCACCAGCTTTTATGTAAGCAGAAAGCCACTTTTGTGGCTTAGCACGTCTGAGGTCCTGAGGCAAGATGATGCAGACAATGGATTTGCAGAACCAGATTCAAAAACAGTGGGACAGTCACGGAAAGAGATGCAGAAGGTATTACTTTTACTTCAATCATCCTTCGCTTGCTCATCATTGCCCCTAAGATTCGGGAAGGCATTGGGACTCAGTTGCTGTGATGCCATTCCGATGCTCTCCATGCGCAGAACCAATGACGACTCTGACGATCAATGGCGGTCCAGAGTCAGAAGAATGGCTCAGAGCAATGCTCAAGTGAAAGATCCGTCTACGCGGTTTCGTCTGGACTCAACGCCATGGCCAAAATCGGAAACCCAGATGCAATTGGCATGCGCCCTCAAGACCTACATCCCAGACTTCCACCTCCTCATATCAGCATCCCCTCCCGGCAATACATTCCAAATCAAACCCTCCGTGAGTTGGATGGGTTCATGGGCTTCGAATAGTCAGAACCCACCAGAGGCTTTTCGATAGAGTGCTGACATGTCCGAACATGGCTGCAAGGATTATCATGTCTAGGCCAGGCTCGGGCCATGCTACCCCACTGGCTAGCCCTCACTTGTGGGGTACCCTGCCCTACGGTGGTCGCCCGCTTCAGCCAGGCCGTTTGCGCCTGCGCAATCCCACTTCAAAAGGTGAGGGTTCCGATGTGCTATATCTCCGTGAAAGGCTTTGAAGCTTCGATGACACTGCGATTGCAGTAGTGACGTGGAACCGTCGTCGTGAATGTTCTGCAATCATCCTGTCGCCCGCGGCGCAAGGATCTCGAGTGCACCCGAATACTGATCGCTGCGTCTCCCCTTCGCCCGGGGTGCGGCTATCCTCTGGTTGCTTTTCGTGCACATTGGTAATTTCTATAGGTCACACCTTCCGTTAAGGCGAAGTGGATAGAAAGCGATACGACTGGGCTCTTGGGGCCGGTGTCGACGATGCCAGCCTCCGGTTGAAATGCCTTGAGGTACGTACTCATTGTACCTGGTGACCAGCGAAATATATATCGAGTTTCTCAACCTCCATAAGCCCGTGGAGACCCTGTTCCGTCTTATCTCTATATCCTCGTCTGTTGGCTGTCAATAGCAGACTTTCCATCTTCATCGACTCTTGTGCGTATGATTTCCAACTTTACGATGCATGTGACCTTCAAGTCTCGAGAATGTTGAGCCCAATGCCTTCATACTACCTACAAGACTGCCATTATTTCTACCGCAGCGCTTTGAAGCTCCTCTCCATACCCACCTTGATCTCTTTGACGTTCACTTGACTTACACTTCACCATCATGACAGCACGCAACTTCACCATGCCTAAGTCTCTGGACGAGTCTTTGGCAGAGTCGCAACCACCTGTGTCTGACGCCGGTCGCGGATCTCCTCAAAGTACCCAACAGCAATACTCTCCATCGCAACGGGAACCTTTAGCAAATCATGGGGTGAAGGAAAAGCCGGGCATCACCTTTGCCGCTCAAGACCAGCTCGCAAGGCTTCCAATTCCAGACCTTGAGAGTACACTCAAAAACTACAAGGAGGTTCTCAAGCCGCTGCAAAGTAGAAGGGAGCAAGAGGATACGAGTGGAGCTGCGGACGATTTCTTGAAAGGGGAGGGTCTGGAGCTGCAAGCAAGGTTGAAGAAGTATGCTACAGGCAAGACCAGCTATATTGAACAGTTCTGTAAGTAAGCGTGCAATCAAGATGTTCTCAACAATTTTGTGACTAATCGGACAACATAGGGTATGATTCTTACCTCAATTTTGACAACCCCGTCGTCCTTAATTTGAACCCATTTTTCCTCCTTGAGGATGACCCTACTCCTGCTCGGAACAATCAGGTCACCCGTGCTGCATCACTCGTCATTTCCGCTCTCTGCTTCGTCCGCGCTGTTCGGAAAGAAGAGCTCCCACCAGATACCCTTCGAGGTAATCCACTGTGCATGTACCAGTACTCAAGAATATTCGGCACAGCTCGGGTGCCAACCGAAAACGGCTGTCAGATTGCACAAGACAGTGGAGCAAAACATGTCGTCGTGCTGTGCAAGGGACAATTTTACTGGTTTGACGTCTTGGATGACACTGCAGATCTTATTATGACCGAGAAAGACATGGCCTTGAATTTGCAGGTCATCGTGGATGATGCTGAAGAGACCCCGATACAAGATGCTGCGAAGGCTGCTCTGGGTGTTCTTAGTACAGAGAATCGCAAGATCTGGTCAGGACTGAGAGATGTCTTGATGCGAGACGAAGACTCCAATAATGCTGAATGTCTCGGCATCGTAGACTCGGCGCTTTTCATCGTCTGTCTAGACTACACTGAGCCTCAATCAACCGCCTCGTTATGCACCAATATGCTATGCGGTACCAATGAGGTCGTCAAGGGTGTCCAGGTGGGTACCTGTACAAATCGTTGGTATGACAAGATGCAAATCATAGTCTGCAAGAACGGCAGTGCAGGCATCAACTTCGAACATACAGGCGTCGATGGTCATACCGTTCTGCGATTTGCAAGTGACGTCTATACCGATACCATCCTCCGGTTTGCTAAAAGCATCAACGGAAAAGCACCAAGTCTGTGGGCATCAGACAGTCCTGATCCATCTAAGAGAGACCCCGACAGCTTCGGGGATGTCAGTACTACACCGCACAAGCTAGAGTGGGACATGTTGCCTGAGCTCAGCATAGCACTGCGATTTGCCGAAACGCGCTTAGCAGATCTTATCTCGCAGAATGAGTTCCAAACACTAGAATTCACCGGCTACGGTAAGAACTTCATGACCTCCACAGGCTTCTCACCCGATGCTTTTGTCCAAATGGCATTCCAAGCTGCGTACTATGGGCTTTATGGTCGCACCGAAAACACTTATGAGCCTGCTATGACGAAAGTCTTCTTACATGGCCGCACTGAATCTATCCGCGCTGTCTCCCAAGAATCAGGGGACTTCGTCAAGACCTTCTGGGCCGAAAATCCTGCTCAGCAAAAAGTTGAGGCTCTGCACAAGGCCACCCAGAGACACACTGCACATACCAAAGAGTGTGCCAAAGCTTTGGGTCAAGACCGGCACCTGTACGCCCTCTACTGCGTTTGGCAGCGTGCAGTTGACGAAGAAGGTGCAGAAGCCGCCAGCAGTAATGGCATGAGCTCGAATGGCTATTCAAGTCCTGTCGATACCGGCAGCGAGATCGGCTCTCCAAAGCGTGACTCCTTCGAAGAACAAGCTAATTCACACTCGCCTCATCGTAAGCAGCCCTCCCAACAGATGCCTGCCCTCTTCTCGGACAGCGGATGGGACAGAATAAACAATACTATCCTATCAACCTCAAATTGCGGCAATCCAGCTCTCAGACATTTCGGCTTTGGTCCCACGTCCGGTGATGGCTTCGGTATTGGATACATCATCAAAGATGATTCCATATCAATATGTGCAAGTAGCAAGCATAGGCAGACCAAACGATATATTGACGCTTTAGAGGCATACTTCCTAGAAATCAGGCGGCTATTGAGGGCTACCCAGCAAAAGTCCAAGTCGCCCAAGGCTAGCCGGGCGAGGGAGGTGGAAGAGAGACCTGACATAGGTCCAAAGAAGAAGTCGGGAAGAGTGATCAAGGGTGAAGACGAGGCGGTCGATAAATTGAAGGAGGAGAGTGATGACGATGGATTAGGTGGATGTGAGTGATCCTCAAGAAGCCATGGACTGTCAATGTGTGCTAATATCAGAAACAGATGGTTTCTTCGACGCTGGTATGCTCCCACAAGCGCTGAAAGCTAGTCAGGAGGACAGAGAGAGGCCTAGTGATAAGGTATTAGGGGTTACAAGAAGGGCTGTAGGGAAGAAGCTTAGGTTGGGCGAATACTGAGATGTACCAATTTGACCTAACATTACGCACGGCCGATGTACAGATATTAGAAACCCGGACTCACTTCATGAATTCAGGCAGTATTTTGTTGAAGCTCCGTCCGCCTTGTCACCGGCTTTTTCCTTCCCCAGGGCTTCAAATCCAGTTCAATGTCGGTAGAGTCAGACTGCTTGGATCTTTCTTGGTTATGTCTCATTAGGGTATAGATGCCTGGCCAAAACCTCGCAGTCGGTATGGCGATCCAAAGAACAATACGAAAAAGCAAATAGAAAACAGAAGTCTCGGTAGTGAACATCATCCAGCGGTTCCCTCTACTCTTGTGGTTTCGCTGGGGCCCGACTATGCTATGCCACCCGGGGGTTCCTTGAGTTTCTCAGAGCGATGGAGATGTGGTTCTCAAAAAAACTCGCTGCCAATTACACTATACCCAGCCACGCAAGTTCACATCATTTCATCAATCATACTGTCATCAAGCCGGCCAATACCTCGCGCCTCAGAACGCCCAGCATGCATGCCTTCACGCTTTGAACTTCTTTAAACTCCTCTATTAAGCAATCAGCTCGGACGCTGATAAAGGAGAGAGTAGTCAACTTACCTTCGTCACCTCTCTCACATCATCCGCTGTAATTTTTCGGCGTTTGCTCTCTTTAGCGTTGATGCACGCCTCCTGCATTAGACTGAGCTTGTTAGCTGTACATTCCCACCTCAAGCCATGGGACGATTTACTTTTGGACAAAGAGGGTGTAGTTGAGGAAGACCTAGTGATATGAGTCCTTTTCACTCCCGAGCAGTGTAAATGCTATGAGGTCTAATTATGCTCACCAGGATATCAACATTTTTAGTTATCTTGCGGTTGGAGTGGGCTTTGATGATTTTCTTGAGAGTAGATCGTGGGTAGGGCTTCTTAACTGCCATTCTGAGGTAATGAAAAGATGACGGGGACCCCAATGCTCTGATCAGCTCGGAATATGTATGACGGCAGATGACGAGAAGGTTTGTTTACTTTGGCCCCCAATCGGGAAGCTTAGCCGATGCCAATCGCTCTTGCCGCATGATTTTGACAACCCCACCAACATGAAATGACAGACCTGCTTCACACCATTCCCGACTTTCCCACGAAGCTGTATACGCACCTGCTACCATCACTAGAGAAAAACCTAATCACAACCACAGATCTCCTCACGCTTGATGCTCTGGAGGTAGCGAAACGGGCACAATTGCCGCTGCTTGATGTGAGGAGACTTGCGAATCATGTCGTCGCCATATTGCAGGGGCAGCTGGGTCTGAAGAATGAAAATGCTAGCAACTTCGAGGATGTGGGAGAAGGGCAGAAGGATTATGGGTCGCTGAGGTCGACTGGCGAGGAAGTGGGTAGGAGACGGAGCACAATCAGTACGCTTGATCCAGCATTGGACGCAGCGCTGGGCGGTGGCATTCCTACAGGATACATCACAGAGATCACCGGAGAAAGGTAACCTCGCCTACCCATCCTGCCATCATCTGAGCTAATCCCCTCAAGCGGCGCAGGCAAAACGCAATTCCTCCTCACCCTCCTACTGAGCGCTCAACTCCCTCCCCCCCACGGCCTCTCGCGCCCAACCCTCTACATATCCACCGAGCACCCCCTCCCTACCACCCGCCTCTCCCAACTCCTATCCGCGCATCCACTCCTCTCCACCCATCCCACCCCCCCATCACTAAACCGCATCCTAACGCTCCAAACCCCCGATCTCGAATCCCAAGACCACATCCTCACCTACCAACTCCCCGTCGCCCTCGCCCGCCACAACATCGGCCTCGTCATCCTCGACAGCATAGCTGCAAACTACCGCGCCGAACGGACCTCAGCCAACACGCCATCCGGACTCGCGACGCGTTCGGCGCAGCTTGTACGGCTTGGCGCTCTTCTGCGGGGATTGGCGAGAGAGCACGATTGTGCGGTCGTGGTAGCGAATCAAGTAGCCGATCGTTTCGCACCGATATCAAACACCACTCGATCAGCAGCAGCACCCTCCGGCCCCAACAACCTCTTCTCCTCCTCCCCCGCATCCACAGCCAGCAACACCACCCCTCCCACCCCCTCAGTCCTAACCCTCGACCACCAACAACGCTTCTTCACCGGCTGGGGCGCCCACCCCTCCTCCGTGCGCGAAAGCCACAATCTCAAGACGCCGAGTCTCGGTCTCGTGTGGACGAATCAGATAGCTTGTCGGGTTGCGTTGGTCAAGGAAAGGGATTATGGGGGCAGTGGGACGGGGGAGGGGGAGGTGGATGTTGGGGTGGGGGGAGGGGCGGAGTGGAATTCGAGGAGGTGGAGGCGGTGGATGAGGGTTGCGTTTGCGGGGTGGGTTGGGGGGACGGGGGAGGGGGATTGGGGGGTTGAGTTTGAGATTTGGAGAGGGGGGGTGAGGGCTGTTGAGTTGGCGTCTGCTGCGTCGACGGAGGATCTGGTTTGAGTTGTTGATGGAGCTATAAGGTATTTGAATCAGCCCGTCGCGAGTGTCGACTATGGGGACTTTCATCCTTTGAGGTCGTCCATATATCATCAAGATCGCCCAGCAGATAATCTCTCAATCTAAACGATCATGACCAAGAATCCACAGACATCACCTCAGACACCAAGCATGAACGAGACCAATTCCCCTCTCAGTAACGACAGTAGCATTCAGATCAAGCAAGTATATCTAGCTAATTCTCGCTCTCGCAACGAGCCTCGGAACCGCAACGCTATCGAAGCATCACCCCCTTTTCATCATGATTGCCGACCCTCATGCGAAGAAGAAGAGGAAAAATCCCGCCATCATCACGCCATCGTCTTTTAGTACAGAAAACTCTCGATATCCAGTGCAAGCGAAAAGGCACCTCCCGCACGCTGTGGAAGAAAAAAAAGGAGCTCGCTATGTTTATCCTCAGCTTCTTTCCCGCCTTCACTCTCATCGTTGACTCTAATTCTCCGCAACAGCAGCGCCCCTCCCTCTCGTCCCCCCTCTCCCTCTGCCTACCCCCCTCCCACCACGAAAGCCCCTCCCGCGACCCCTCCCCCGGAAACCCCCACGATACCCATTATCCACGCTCCCCTGCCCAAAAGTCTCGAGATTCTTATTCCGCTCCTCATTACGGAATTCCCGACCCCCGAGCTTCTTGTTGTCTCGGTCTTTACTCTCGCTGGAAATATTGTCGAAGAACGACGACGTTTTGTTGTAGCTTGCGGCCGCGGGGATGGTGATGCTGGCCTCGCTTTCGCGACGGGCTCCGTTCGCTGTGAGATCGGCAGGGTTTGAGCCGTCGGTTGGACTGCTGATTGGAGAGCTGCTGGCGATGGCTTCCTTCACCAAGTCCTGCTTGTTAAATTTGGCGTTTGCGGAGGCAAAGTCGTAGTCGGCTTTGGGCAATTCTATTTTCTTGGCTTGCTGCTCGTCTCGAGGTCGCCCGCCGCGATGCCCGCCACGACCTCCACGGTGGCCTGCAGCGTAGCCTCCGGTGCCGGGTTGTCTGGAGTTGCGAATGTTGTCATGGGTTCTCATCTCGTTGACTTTATTTGTTAGATTGTCGATGGCGGATGCGCCATTGGTCTCGGTTTTTGGAGGCTGCCCAGATGCAGTGGGTAATTTGGCCATTGCTGCTGCTACTGCGGCTCGAGCGTCTCGATTAGCATCTTCAAGTGACTTGGTGGGAACTTGAGTCGGGACTCGTGCCGCTGCCTTTTGGGCGATCGTAGACGCAGGTGCCACGATCCCTGCGTTCGATTGTGTAGAGCCGTTCACAGGCAGCTTGGCCTTGACTGCAGGACTTAGCATGGGGATGGCTGGCATGATACGGCCTGATCGTTGTCCATTAGGTACTTGCTTTGTTGCTGCAGGGGCATCTTGGGCCACGGATGGGGCTGGAGGAGCTAGAGCAGCCGCAAGATCTGGCTTTGACTCCGTGGGTGGAGGTGGGCCGTCTGGAGCAGCACTGACTGCAGGCGCTGGTGAAGTTGGAAGCTTGACAGTTGCGGCCGGCTTCTCAATAGGTTGCTGGATAGGCGCTGGAGCTTGCTCTTTGGCAGCTGTCGACTGAGCAGTAGTCTGAGGCCTTGATTGTGGGCCTTGTTGCACTGGCGGCTGCCCTGGAGGCCCAAAGGGACCTGGAGGAGGATAGAATTGGCCTGGTGAAGGCAGTGTGAATCCCTGGCCAGGAGGTGGAAACCAGCCTGGCGGCGGAGACCCGTACGGCATCGGGTATCCATACGGTGGGAAGGCTTGAGGGTTTTGAGGCCCGAAACGCTGGTTGGGATACTGAAACGGAAAGTTTGGCTGTTGGTTGAATCTGCCAGGCCCCTGATTTTGATTCTGCTGGGAAGGAAAATGCTGGTGATTCTGGAATTGAGTATTCTGCTGCGGAGGTCCAACAGGAGGTTGTCGCGGGGTCTGTTGAATTTGAGGTTGCGGTGCTGCGGAAGGCGTCTCTGATGGACGACCTTGCTGTAGAGGAGAGGTCAGCGCTTTGACAGGCTTTGGACGCTTTCTATCATGCAAGATGCGTATACAATGATCAGAAGGAAGGCAACGGAGATATCCACATGGTTTTGCGCTCTCGGTGGTATACATAAATGATTTACATCCGAAATACTTCATCATCTCAAAAAGCTGCTTCGCAATGCTGCCACAGCAGCACAGAGCAACCAATCGGATAGGAGCATAGGGAAGGGCCAGAGCTTACCCCGAGTATGGCAGGATCGTCAGGTACCTGTGGTTGCTGCACTGTCTTTTTCTCCGGCTCTTTCTCAATCCTCAAATCCTTGACATCGCTACCACGGAAGACAATATACTCGTAGACGTTGTCTGAAGGTGGAATCTCATTTTCCGGATCTCGTCCCTCGGTGCCATATGACTTGACTTGTTCGAGAGCGACGGTAGAATTCTCAGAGCTGATCTCGTGAAGGGTGCCGACATAACTGCGAGTGATTTAGTGGGAGCTGTGCTAATAGGTAAAGAGCACGGATGGGAGAATCTAAGATTCGAATATTCGTACCGGATGTCTCGCTTTGAGATGAGGGAAATGCGTGAGCTGTGTGACCACTGTCAACTGGTGCTTGCTTGAGAGGCCACACTTAGCCTCACCCAATATATTCGGTCATGCTGTCCGGGCAGCGCTCAATGCGCCGGTGTGGTGTTCAGTTTTTTGGTGATAGTTCGAAATGATGTCGTTCAGATGAAGTGGGTGTGGGAGGAAGGAAAGCTCGATGCGTAGGAAGACAATAAGAAAGATGGTGTTGAGGTTCGTAGAGCCGACTGCGAATTTGTTAGCCCTGTCTGCCCAAGTCTTGGCAGCCAAAATAAGGCTGAGTTTCTTAGACTACACTCCTTACAATTGACAACGAATCGTTCAATGCTCCTTATTGTTATTCACCCAGCATAGCATAGGTATATACTACGCGTAAATAAGGTCTTATTCTCCGAGGACATTCAAGCAGTGGCGAAAGTCAGAATCTTTGATAGTAGAAGAAGGGTTCACCCCCCAAAGCCTCCCTCCATACGAAATCTTTTCAGAATCACGATTCACATAAGTTTCGTATGCAATTGTTCTTCATAGAAAGACTTTTCGGAAAATGATATTCCAAGCCTCGATTCAGCCCTCTGGGCTGTTCACTAGGGGGTGTGTTCGAGTTTGTTGAAAGGAGAATTTGGATTGAATGTGTATGTACAACGATCGGTGTGGGAGCTGATCCCATGGCTTAACCGTTCCGTTCTCCCAAGTTCCACCAACAGGTCGCCACATAGGCCAACAGGAAAATGGCGTCAACATCCCTTGAAGCTCCTTCCATTGCGGGCTTGGGTTTGGCGTTGATGCATCGAAATCAACTCAGCGGCCTTGACACAACCATGTGTCTCATAAAGGGGTATACCGACATTAGTAGCATCAAGATAAGACTCAAATCCTAATTCGTCGGCCTTTTTGAGGCCCCATTCCATAAGAAGCCTGCCAACACCGCGGCATCGATGATCTGGGTGGACAAAGCATATGTCAAGGACTAGACGAAAACAGTGTCAGTCTTACTTTGAAAGCAACGGTCAGGCCACTCTTAAGCGAGCTTTCTTACACATCTGTGGTTTTGCCATATACTGCATTCTCGGGGTAAGAAACTGCTCCATCAGAGAATTCGCCATGTCTCTGCCTTCACCAGCTGGATACCACGTACACTCTTCATCAGATACCGTAACGTAAAGATTTTCCTTGTACACATGCCAGACAGCGGCGCCAACGATCTTTCCTGACTCATTGTCCACAACTTTGATCCAATGGCTAGTAGGATCTGCCTTGTGCCATTGAAGCTGACGGTCTACCGACTCACTAAATGCCGCGGCTCGAGCACTGGGACTCTCGCTGAGGATAGGGAAGAACAGACGTATCAGTCTGCAATATGGTTGTTCAAAGGAGGCCCATTGCACGTCGACCAACTCGCGGAACTCAGCGTCCGCGGTCACTTCAGTAACTTCTAACGGCATCCTTGAATTGCAAGTTGATCGCGGGCGAGATTGGTTGTGAATCAATTATTCCAAGCTATTGGCAAAGGCGGTATGATTCCAAAGAAGGATTCTAAGCAAAAAGATGAGCTCCTCTCCTTCTTATCGATCCTTCGGCTGACTCGTTTTTCATGTGCAGAGAACGTGGCCTCAACAATGCCCTTGAAACATAGGATTTGATTATTACCATACTTCTTAGCCAATTGTTGGTGATTGTCTCCTAACAATGTAAACATTCAGGAATCTTCAAGTCCTGAATCGGCGCCAGCAGTGTTACTTCACCATTGCATCCTGATGAGACGAGAACAATGCCAGGATGATGTCGAAATTTCATTCACGATTCCTATGCATGTCTTGTACTCAGGATACGCAATTATTAAAGTAGACGAGCATCATCAAGTTTATGATAAAACGCAGCTAAGGATGCATGCTGAACAGCTTCCTGTTGTGATGGAGTGCCTACTTCCGAGGTGTACCTTAGTCTCCGCCACTAGTGTGCAGCGGGATCATCGGAAAGCAACGCGAGCCGAACCTTCCTCCGCTCTTGGCATTGAAGTATCAAGTCCACTCCCCCGAGCCCCCAAATACATGCCGCCCCCCAGCAAACTGCTCCCCAAATAACCACAATGACCACCCGAACGGATCCCCAACCCCACTCCCCAACCCTCTTCCAAAACCTCGAATCCTACCCCTACTCCACGGACCCCGAATTCCAATCCGGCCTCACCGCCATCCTCGGCCCCTCCCCCTCCCCCTCCCAAGCCGACCACCTAACGCTACGAGCCCGATGTTTCTATTACGCACGGTAGCCAACCCCCCCCTTCTTTCCCACCCAAGTACATCACATAGAAGCCATGCTGAGAAACTTGGCCAAATGACAGTAAACATAACACCCCCGTAGATTTCAACGCATATCTGGAATGGCGGGCTCGAAATGCACTTGTCTCTCCACCACTCGTCAATGGCTCGAGCTCTAGATCAGAAGCTCCCGTTACCTCATCCGTCGGTGCTCATACTCCTTCGGCTCTTCCACCAACTCCTCAGGAGCAATCCAATTCAACAGCTAGCCCTGAACCGGCAGCACCCTACCCAACTTCCTTCAGTCAGATTGTCGAACTGATCACCAACGGTCAGCCGATACCCGGAATCAAAGAGGTACCTGACACTATACTTGAAGGTCAAGCTTCGCAGCAGACCTCTACAAGACGGAAAAAGCCTTGGGAGAAGGACGATGCCGCTGGTGGAGAACAGAATCTTGCAGCGATAGATGCAGCTTGAACCAAATATCCCATTACACATGGGAGATGACAGTGCCTGAGTGGTCTGTCAATGGATGATGCAAAGTGAAATGAGCTATGAGCTATGAATATCGATGGTTTAGTGTACACTGATGAAATGCCAGTGGCGCAAAGGCCGAATAGAAGGTACATGTAAAGAATGAGCCACTACCGATTTCGCCTGATTTCTCGACACCTTCAAACAGCTGCTGCTTGGACAAGCACACTCGATAATGTAATCGAATTATAGAAAGAAGAGATCGCCGAGGGGAAAGCGCATGCCTGCTGCTGTGCGATTATTGAACAGCTTATACCTCGACTTCAATCAAGGTAATAGCTGTCTCTGGTTTTTCCAATGACTCCGTGATTCGAGATTCATTGTGCTGACCTAAGTCAAAGAGTCCTGCCGGTCTAGAATGAAATATGATGAAGTAGAATGTAGTAAATTGGAAATGAAAGTGTTGTAATCCGATGGATTCGATGTTATGCTGGCCAGAGAATCCGAGTCCAAGTTGATAGCCCAGCTTCCAACCCATTGAAGCAAGCTATGGCTGGTGGTCTAAGTGAGGATGAAGCGAGGGAGCCGTCCAAATGTGTAATAAGAATTGTGGCCAAGAACGATGGACTCGAGATTGGTGCCTAGCGATAAGCCCCTCCAAAGCGAGGAATGTTGCTCTGAGCGCTGTAAGAGCGAGCGTTAGGAAGGCCGGCTCCTGGGCCAGGATGAGTGGTATAGGCAGGATTGCAGCACAGCATGCCGACTCGTGAGCCGAATTTAGAGCCGCGAAGGGAAACCATATGCTTTCTAGATATTGTGTCAGCTCTCGACTCACGGGACAGGAAGATAGGGTCTCGGAGTACCGGATATGAGAAGCCACGACGTCACGGTGGTTGGGATTGGCATGCGTGAGGATGTACTGGATGAGATAATTGCCATATTGATCACTCGCGACTAGCAATGAAGTTAGCTACAAGGATGGTTGATAATGAGAGAGGTGACCCACTATCGATCAAAGGAATTCGGGGGCGATCAGCACGACCCTCACAGACACGATCAAGATAGCGCTCGAGGAACTCGGTACCCCCAATCTTCAGGCATTTCTCCACGACCTTGGATGCAAATTGGTCCATGCTATACTCCGTGGCATAACGAAGGACATGATCGATAGCGCGGCTACGGTCGGCAGGAGCACCATGCTCACAGATATGCTGAATGCACCAATTCCCGAATTGGCCGTGGGCAACAATGTCAATGCTATTAAGGACCTCAGTGATACAAGGACGCTGTAAGGAGACACGAGTCAGCAAATTGGTGAAGTAGTCCAGCAACATCCTTTGAAAGCTTGAGAATCTTTTTCCATACCTTGTCTTCCTCTAGGCAATTCTCAAAGATGTTCTGCACGACAAGACTACCTGTCTCGCCCAAGGCCACTTCATGCCACATGCCACACAGAGCTTCGTTGACGTATTTCATGATTTGTGGTGGCGAGTCACTCCAACGCAGCTCGAACAATTTCTGCCAGACGTGGCAAGCATAGCGATGAATTACAGTCTCTGGGATGCGACGTAGAAGCTCATGGACCATGATGGCTTTATAGTCTTCAGGTACGGCGTCGAAAGCCTTCTGAACGACATGGCAACCAAAGGCGTCCATGCTAAGGCTCAAAGTGTTTCCACGGATGGCATTGGCAATTGCAATGACCTGCTCCGGGGTTCCATGCTCGAAGCAGCGCTGCACGAGGAAGTTCCCGAAGCGGTTGACCATAAGTGGATAAGCTTGGGCGACAATGGCCTCGATGATCTCATATTTCTGCTCAACAGTTCCCACTTTGAGCTTCTGCTGCAAAAAGATTGACGCTTGCTGGTCGTTGTTGCAGACAATCTTGTCGACGATGTACTTCCAGTTGCAAGTAACGCTTCGATCGAGAAGACGACGGTAGTTGAGAGGCTCCATTGGCGAGACGTAAGTCTGTCCTGGTGAGGAAGGAGGCTGCGAAAGTGTCAGTGCCTCGATTCGAGACACGACTGACTCATTCGAAGCATGACTCACAACATTGTTCCACGGATTTGCAGGGGCTGGACCATCACCCCGAAATTCAGGCGCAGTCGGAGACAACGGCGTGCCGATGGGTCGTGGCTGATAAGCTGGGGGATACATATTCATAGACGGGTAGGCAGAAGTGTTGGTCATACCGCTAAGGCTCATGTCATCCATGGGACCTGGACCGCCTGCATAAACTTCCCAGCCGGTACCACGCTGGAGTAAGGAAGCGTTCCGGTTGGAGTTCCCTTGGCCGAAGCCACGACCTTGATTGAATTGACCGAAGTCATTCATACCGCGTCCATTATTACGGACTGGTGAAACTGGCATCGAGTAATTGCGAGTTTGGAGCGGTTGTTGTGAAGGCATCATGACAGGAGGTAATGCGTTGCTCATCCCTCGCTGTCCCCATGGACGAGAATCTGGCTGGCCCCAACCCGATTCTGCTTGTAGACCTGAGTTCAGGCCAGATTTGAAAGTACCGGCGCGTACATTTGGAATGGTGCTGAATGACCCCTCTGGATCGAAATTGTTGGACCGGACATCTTCGTAATGCCCTGGGGCTTGGGTGAATGGTCGCGTGGAACCCATGAACATACTAGCAGAGTCGTGAGAATCAATTCGAGGGCTGAGGGCCGTGTCAGAAGGTGGACCCATCGCTTGGTCAAAGGTGTGCTTGATCACACGGGTCTGATCTAGTTCCTGCTTCTGGCGTGCGATCTGGTTCTTCGCAGCATCCAACTCCTTCTTGAGCCGAGCCATCTCCGCTGCTTCGACTTTGATTGTTTCGTCGCCCTGGCTTGTAGGGCTGGACTGACCGAAGGACCCTGAGGCCGGTGTCAAGAGGGTTGAGCTGGCAGAGGAGTCGTCTTTGACTTGCGTTTTCTCAAAGGCTTTCTTGACCGGCTCTGGTATAGGGCCTAGAGCTGACTTTTGCTTCGCAAGCAGTGCTTGTTGCTCTGAGAGCTTGGCGAGTAAGGAGTCCATGGAGCCTGGCTGTAGCTCGTCATGAGAAACGGCAGCGGGCTGGTCGATGGGCGGCCCCTTTCCTGATCAGCAAACGACAGGATGTCTAGACACCTAAGCATTACTGACCTTGGACTCGCTGGGTGAAGCTGGTTGGCACTGCATATTCCCAAGCTTGGACGTTGATAAGGGTGTCACACTCTCTTGAGAAGCAATGCCATGCTTGGAGAGGGGCTTTGATCCCTGAGTATCGGTCAATCTCCGAGCTCTCTAGAAGCGGGCGGAGACGGGTCATCCACTTACCGAGCTTCCCTGAAGCGATGCCATTGACGCGTTTTGCTTGTCATCAGTTTCTTCGTGGATGACAAAGTGTGCAGAGGCACGGCTGCGGAGCTCAGGTGACCCGTTAGAGGAAACACCAGTCATGCTGATGGGCAGATTTGATGTCTGTGGGTGTCGGCGGGTATAGTGAGGTCGACTACCTGCAGGTAGATTGTGCAAATAGCAACAGACGTGTGACAACACCTCTTAGCAGCTGCGGCGTGTCCAAAGCCTCGGAGAGAGTGATGTGCTAGATGGATGCAGTAGCAGGAAGATTGAAGCTCTGAAGACAAGTTGATGAAGAATACGGATTAGATTCAGCGACTTTTGGTAGATAGCAAGATGGCGTTTGGGAAGGAGCGTGTTGACCTCTGAACAGATCCCAACTATATGATCCTAGTTGCTGGAATGAGGGTTTGGTCGGGTAGATGGAAAGGATGTGTTGAAGTAGCGGTCAAGGAGTGTGGGAAGGTGCAAGTGGGGAAGGAGGGACATGCAATTTGGAAAGAAAGAACCCAACCATACCTCATGATGCGAATTGGACGCGGACTGCATAAAAGTAAACGAGCCAGACTGGGACTAGTGGGGAAATTGGCTGCACAATTTGTCACCAAATAACATTCGACCCAACACTTGATCTTGTGATCCCATACTCATCAGTGGTGAATGACTGAAAAGCTTGATCAGCTTCGGTGCAACATGCTGGTTTTTATGTGATAAATGAAGCTTCTGATATGTTCCAGTCATGATCAAACGAGCCCATTGCAAGCACACCACCGGCTCCTTCCCAAGCACATCTTTTGCTTACAATGACGAACTCTGGTTGGCCTACACCGGTCAGCATGGGCATAAGACGCGCTGCTAGGCGTAGTCCATAGTCGGCAAAGCCCCATAGTACGAGCTCAAGTCGTCCACCGACCGCTGGCCTCAAGTATATAGCTCCTAGATCTTCCTGGAATTCGAAGACCGTCTCTGGACCACCTGGACTTCTGACACATACTCCTCGGCCCTTAATGATCTGAATGGGGAATACGCTGTCGTCTGCAGACGATGGAAATTCTTCCCCCTTTGCTATACTGATAATATTGCCATGTTCTGCGCTCGCACCATCAGTCGTGTCAACGATCTCCTGATCAGCAGAGAAATACTGGAACAGGTTACGAGAGACCTGCAATGCTACTTTCAGTGTTTCTGCTGACTGACAACGTATGAGAAATCGTCTGGGAGTCCGCAAAATTGAATCAAGTGGTCCAAGTTGGGTGCTGTGACGCTCTTTTGAAAGCCAACCATTGTCGTAAGAGATCTGAAGACGTCAGCTATTGGAAAGGCCAGCTATGATGCAGGTTGATCACCTGCCAAACACCACCTCTAGACCGGAGGAACCAACAATTGACAGTCTCTCCAGAAGCGGGTAGTGTAATACGATTATCGTCAATGACCAGCTCGAGTGGCAGAGCAACTGAATCGTTCGGTGACAAATGGAAGCGGCGAACGTTGGACGTTTTGATGGTCCAGCTTGCTAAAGCAGGGCTTCGGCTCACATCGATTTTGCCAAGCTGGTCCGGAACGCTCAACTGGTCCACAACGAGACCACCCCGTGGACCCATGTCAGCAGCGTTGGTGATAGCTATGCTGAACTTCAGCGGTAACGCGGGTCGACCTGGAGCACCACCTAGCACATCGGCATAGAATGTTCGGAGTGGTGTGGTACTCATAACACCATCAAACCAATGTCCCTTGCCGTCCAGCTCTATGTAAGTTGCTGCAGCTGCATCTGGTGATTGAGAAATCAGCTGGTGCATTCTCCGAGAATGGAAAGCCGGCACGTTGTCGTCTGCGCCGCCATGCTGCACCACAACAGGAACTCCCGCGGAGTTGCCTACAAGCAGCTCATGACGAAAATTCTGCAGAGAGTTCTGAATAAGAGATATCACTCTTGGATCGGCCTCCTTCCACATGTGATATGGAACGTATCCTAGCGGATGTGTGAGAGAAATTGTGACTCAAGGTCTTCGAAGGCACTAGCTCTACTGACCTTGTATTGACGAATAGCCGGAAACTGGGACAGCCCCAATGATCTTATCAGGTCGATGAGTGAGGGCATACCAAGCCCCCTGGCCTTTTGTCTATTAACATATGCCGTACCAGGTGGGTACATCACTGACCACCATTCGAATGTCCACTAACTAGCCATCTACTAAGGTCGACAGAAGGGCCACCCCATCTGGCGCATTTTATCCACTCCTTGATCGCTGCGGTGCCGGCTTCTACGTCGGCAAATCCCCATATATCTATTTCCTAGTCAGTACTAGCGGCTGAGGTGATTCGAAGGTGCAGATCGCACGCCAGTCATCTCCACTCCAAGGGGTTACACCGGTCGGAAACAACACCCACGAAGGAAGATCAGGGACCCCATCGAGCATATGGCGGACTTGTTGGCTGTCGGCTTCCAAGCCTGCGCCGTGGAGATTGAGTAGTACTGGAAGCTCTGTCTTGGAATCCGCCTCACTGCACACTTTCTTTGAAGGCGCTCTGATAATGGCGTATGAGACAATCCCACTCGGATGAAGGAAAGTGAACTTATGAGGGCTGTGAATGTCTTTCGATAAGAAGGTATGAGAGAATGTGCCACTAAGAAGATATTCAGGGTTTCCTTTCCTGACATACGTGACTGTCATGTTCACTGCCGGGGGGAAGGGGCCCCTGCTGAGAATGCGAAAACCAAAAGGTCTCGATTGGCCTGGAACCAGCCGAAACGGAGGGTTGTCAAGGGAGGATATCGCGATTGTCGTCTCCAGAATCGTTAGTCAAAAATCGAATATTGAGTTGACAGAGGGACATACTGCTTGAGATGTGATGCTCGTAATCTCTATGGAGTCTTTCGAATCATTACGAACAGGAACAGATGCGAATTCACTTGCCAATCTTCCATTGACCACATTTGACGCGAGCAGTCTGTGGGAAGCTATTGCCAGCCCATTGCTGGCTGCTTCAGCTCTCATACTGATCGAAATTTTGGGGCTGCCAATGCCATCCATAGCTCTAACATCTCTTATCAGACGAATGTCCAACTTGTGTCTTCCTGGCAATAGCTGCACCACTACTGGTGCGCGGCGATAGCCATAGAAGTCGCCACCAAAGTAGTGGTTCTCATCGACCCAGAATTCAAGCACATTATCGATGAATAAGACCATCGGTTGACATGAGCCAGGTGCGACATCGATGTGACCTCGAGCCCACGCTTGATATTGAAGAGCTGCCCAGCCATATATGGATTGCAGGAATTTCCAGTCTACGTTGGGAAAGGCGATGGTCAAAACCGCTTCGGCTGCACTGGAATATTTCGTTGACGTTTCCAAAGGCTGAGTAGACCAAGACACTAGGCCGTTGGAAGCCAGCGAGCTAGGAAACACTGTTTTGGCATCGTAACGAAGTGCTCGGAAGCCTCCCAAAGGCTCGAGGGGATCAGCTCCCCAGCTTGCCTCTGTTCATCACTCAGCCACTACAAATGATGATAACATCGCAATCTCACCTCTGGTGCCAATCTGAAATGGGCCAAGTACCTCCCACTCAGAGCTGAAATGGATCAGAGAATGCTGCTCACTCCCATGTTCAATCGGCATTTCTATAGAGGTAGAAATGATATCAAACTCAAGTTAGGCAGGCTTCGTCCCTCGTAGTCTGCAAGACTCTTTGAGCTCAATATTGAAGGAATTATTGGCATGGGCGTAGGCATGTTGCTGAATGGAGCACGATAGTGATGCTAGGGCAGCAATGTTTTCGTATCCACATTCGTCCTAGTGCAAGTCTCTTCCTTATATAAGCAGCTTTGGGCTGAGTCGGCCAATCATAGCTCGGACACTAACTCGGCCTTTCTTTAGGTCTTACGACGACTTTCGTTAACGATGAGAGATTCATAACATAGAGCGCAGGGGGAGGCAAGAACTCTAGTCGGCTCTTGCAATTGCCACTTTCACACCCGTTTCCTGCGATTTGCATGTCTGTTTCGGTCATCCACTATCTACATCTGGACCGGGGCGTCTGCAGGTGCTGGCCGAACATTGCTTGATTCGAACTACACCCCATACAGCATGTACTTGCTATCTCTACGACCTTCTCAACGCCCCGTACATGAGATGCCGTGAGTTCTCGTGGCCTATGATGCGTTCGATACCAGAAAGCCTATATACTCCATAGGTTTCTACTGCGCCGAGTGGGTGCATGAGTTCTACCACGACCATGGCATCTGCTGGTGCAGAGCGCCGCTGGTCTTCCTCTTCGAATTCCAAGGAGAGGTTCCCAGATCTTGACAGTTCGCAGTACGGCGCTTTCCTAAGTACTCACGACGAGAACAATGATAGCGCAACCACGTCAAGAACGCCGAGTCCGGCGAAGACAAACGGCATGTTTCGCAATGATCGATGGCAGCCTCGGAACGACAATCATCTAGCATGGGGGAACGGACACATAAACGTATCGGGGCCAAGGGATCATAGTCGGCAGAAGAGTCTGAGTGAAGCTTTCCAGACGATTCGAAACAGGAGAGCTAGCGTTAGTGAGAATGCACATGAAATTGCTGAAGCATTGAAGGCCCCCATATCGTACAAAGTCATAGTGGGTCGAATGAACAATGACTATGCGATTCCCTAGCTTACCATGTTTTCAGATGCTGTGCCTTATCTGGTACTTAAGCTCCGCATTGACCAATACTTCGTCCAAATCTATACTCAACGCATTCCCTAAACCCATCACCCTCACCATAATACAGTTCGCTCTCGTTTCTGGCTGGTGCCTGTTTTTCGGATTTCTTGCGAGGCTATTTCCGGCTCTGAAGACGACCATACCTGCATTGAAGAATGGCATTCGTTACCCAACCCGCGACGTGATTGCTACGACATTGCCTCTCGCGCTCTTCCAAATAGGTGGCCACATACTCTCATCGTCAGCCACTGAAAAGATCCCTGTGTCTTTGGTACATACGATCAAGGGTCTATCACCGCTCTTCACCGTCCTAGCCTACCGCTTCATTTACAACATCCGTTATCCGACCGCTACGTACCTCTCACTCATTCCGCTTACACTCGGGGTTGTGCTAGCCTGCAGCGTCGAGTTTTCCGGTAACTTGCTCGGCGTTCTCTGCGCCTTTGGTGGGGCCCTTGTTTTTGTCACCCAAAACATCTTCTCCAAGAAGCTTTTCAATGATTCTGCTCGTGCAGAAGCCGACGGGCCGGCCACGGCTGTTACGCAGCGAAAGCTGGACAAGCTGAATCTGTTGTGTTACTCCTCGGGTCTCGCCTTCATTCTTACATTTCCCATCTGGCTCTGGACCGACGCCCTTCCACTTTACTCGGCTCCTCTGAGTCTTACGCCCCACATCGCCCCCTCACCTTCTCCCAGCTCTTCGCTCTACCTCCCTCTCGAATTCTTCTTCAATGGCATCTTTCACTTCGCTCAGAACATGCTGGCCTTCGTCCTTCTCTCCCTTGTATCGCCCGTCACCTACTCAGTGGCGTCATTGATCAAGCGAGTCTTCGTCATCGTCATGGCCATACTTTGGTTCGGCAGCAGTACCACGCCGTTACAAGCTAGCGGCATCGCTCTTACATTCCTTGGGCTCTATCTCTACGACAGGACAAGCGACACAGCAAAAGCCGGTCGAAGAGCGAAACTGGAGAGTTTGCGAATCGAGAAACCTTTGCTACCGATGACTTCAAGGGATACTATCATTGAGGAGTCACCCATTAGCACAGCTCTAGGCAAATTGCCGATCCCTTCTCAGATCGGTCACGTATTCGGTAATACAAATGGCCATGTCATTGGCGAGGACAAAAAGGCGGATGCTGCTGGTCCGGGAAGACCCAGGACCAGAAGTCATCATGAAGCACCTTGGCTACCGCCCGGGACGAAGCAGGAGGAGACCTGGACGCTAAACGATTCGAGTCGAGACCGAAGTGGAATGAAGGACTCGTAATGTAATGATTAAATGATCCAAATTAGAGTGAGAGACAGCGTCGCCATCGTGCTGTTCAGGACGCGAGATGCCATATCATTCTGTAAACTATCGACGATAAATATACAGATCCCACTTCCCAAATTCTAAAACAATACTCTTGCTTTCGATAAAGGACCAGGAACACCAGAAGCGTACCAGATCCCACAGCGCCAAAGAAATACACAAACAACAATGACAAAATGTAGCGACCGTCGGTAAGGAACACAATTTCATCAGCCGCACGCGACCTCGTTTGCTCCAGCTACGGCGCATTCGATATTGGATCACCTAGCAGAGAAGGAAGTGGTAGGGACTCGTCTATGGATGCAGCATCAACATGATCATCTGCAGCCACTTCCTCCTACAATAAAAAGTGTCCGTATGAGTATAATCTGAGAAACAGAAGGAGGGTGCTGGGGGCAAGGATTTATTGTGCAGCAACGCGGGTAGGCGGGTAGGGAAGCGCGAGGGCGCTTGGAGGGCAAATCACAGGGAAGGACAGGGTGGACTGCGTGAATTTATAAAATATGCTGGAGGAGCTACGTGCAACGTGCCAAAATTGGATAGCCTCTCAGGAATATTTTTCTCAACGAACTGGTTTAGTCTACGACATAGGCCGGAGGCGGGTGAGGAGGCCATGCTTCACCCCTTAAAGGCTTAATTCTCACGAGTCGTGTCCTCATGTGTACATATTTGATCCCCAAGCGGCGACACAATGAGCGAATCTTGGCAACATGTATTTGAAAGCTATGTTCCACGAAGAGCGCTTGGTATGGAAGGCTCGAAGATACTATATGGGCTGGATTCTTCGATAATTGTACATGCATAAAGATATTGTAATTCTCAGGATAAATTCAGGGGTTCCCCCAAAACTTTTGGGAGAATTCATTGTTTGAAAATCATTCTGCATTGGGCATCACGTAAAGCGTGAAGACTTACATCCAATTCGAATGAATCTTCTCCTCCGCTAGACCGAGTGCCGAAAGGGAAACTCATTTGCGCATTCCTTGCGCTCTCCAGCTGCCTCCTAGGAAACATAGCAGAGTTTCTCATGGAAGTCAACGGTGGGCATCGTGTCCGATCAACCTGGACAAGATTTTCTTGCTCCATTGAAATGAGCTCAATCGGTGTTAGGTCCATTACAGAACAAGGTTGTTTTAATTTGAAGAGAGAAGGTAATGAATAAATCGATGAACCCAGTTTTTCAGGTCTTGCGCACAATGAAACTAGATTTGATGAGCAGACTTAGGTAGAGACTCGCACGTCTCTGGATTGGAGACAGGGATTTAGGTACCGCTCATCAGGAGAGCTTTCATGTCATTTGAGGGCCGTATCAGCGGCTGACTGATGCAAGCGGCGCTCCTGGAAGAGTGGAGGCCAAAGGCTGTTTTCGATAGAGTGGCAGTGGACCATGGAAAGAATTGACTGGTAATCAATGACAAATCAGAAAAAGAAAGGGCGCGAGAACATTGAAAGCAATTGCATGATTTGTGAGTGCTGAAATGCCTGTCCAGTTGAATAGAGCATATGCTTTAATAAACAGAGATCTGTTAGAACATGCGAGGAAGACAGACAAGCGCTTTGGTGTACCTGGACATGGATTCAAGAGGTGTGGAGATTTTGCATGTCGTATTGATGAAAGGCCGTATAGTGAGACTCCACAAGTGAGAAAGGAAAATACCAGAAGGAAGCCGAGAGGAAGATGTTCTCTGTCACCGATAAAAGGCAAATGCCCAATGAAGTGTTGTGTAAAGGTGTGATCAGGCGAAGCCTAGCCTGGTAATAAATTACAGCCCTGCAAGAATTTTTCCATTAAAGAAAGCACAAAGTCCTCTGGCTCAGCATAACGAGGCCGAGTGCAAAATAAACAAAGACATGGACGGAATCTTATTACAAAATGGCAAAAGATTCACAACCCAACGTACTATTGGTGGGCTGCTATAGAAACTCGAACTTGCGCTCTTGTTTACTGCCGTGCGGTGCTTATCGAATCTTAGGCGATTAGCATCCACAAATCAACGTGCGGTGCTTTGAATGTTAGTCCAACAATAAGAGTCAGACTATATGACAAATAGCAGCCACATTAGACCATTTTGGCCGATGAAATGTTTCGGCTTATTTGAAATATATCTCAAACAAGGACAAAATTGATTTTCTGAAATGTGCATAGTGTCACTGGCAGGTATCCACGATTGAGAGCAACACCACCTCCCAGGCCCAGAACAACTCGGAGAAAATGCAAAAGATCGAAACAAGTATCCCTTGATAATTTCAAACAAAAAGCAAAAGACTTACAGCTTGATCCATTGATACAATGCAGGAGAATCGGAAGTTGGAGGTCTGGTCTACGTTCCGTGTGGTGCTTCCATATACTAAGCCGACGTAAGCCAACCAAAATCCATCCACATGGCTGATCCATGATAAACAATTCGCGTACAATATTGATTCACACAAGGCATTATTACAGCATTTCTATGCATGATGAAGATGCTAATTCGTAGGGAATGGGTTTGAGGTTTTGGCATTGGATTAAGGGCAGGCAAAAGGGGAAGCGTGGTCTTACTTTTCTAATAGCATAGACTACTGCCAGCATAGATTTTGTACACATAGCATGTGCGCATATTTGGAGACCACTTCTAATGTGAAAGGCTGATGAGATGAAAATGCTTCTGAGCTTATCCATGTAGTCCGAGGGCGCCTCTCTGACCAATCACAGCCATGATGATTCCCGCCTTGCCGGAAGTAAATCCGATAACCCTCAAGAGGCGATCATCGATTTATCCATTTCTTTTGCCATTGTCCTTCACTGTTGCTGTGTTTCCTCTTGACTTTGTTGTGCTTCCAGGATGCTACGGCCTCCGATATCGAGGTCGGCAGCTCGGCTAGTAAGGCAAGCAAGATGGCATACAGGCGCCAGGAGCTTCAGCGCCACAACAAGGAGGAAGGCCGAGGTGCAGCTTACGATTGATGGCAAACAAGTTTCAATCGAAGGTACGGGGCGATGGGACATTTGGATATAACACAGCGATACTAATGCGGACGCAGCTGGCTCTGCCCTAATTCAAGCATGCGAGAAAGCCGGCGTTACAATACCTCGATACTGCTACCATGAGAAGCTCATGATCGCGGGAAACTGCCGTATGTGCCTGGTCGAAGTCGAGAGAGCGCCGAAACCTGTGGCATCATGCGCCTGGCCCGTACAACCGGGAATGGTTGTCAAGACTGATTCGCCACTCGCCCACAAAGCACGAGAAGGCGTTATGGAGTTTCTACTGGCAAATCACCCACTGGACTGCCCAATTTGTGATCAAGGAGGCGAATGTGATTTGCAGGATCAATCGATGCGCTACGGAGCTGATAGAGGACGGTTTCACGAGATGGGTGGCAAGCGTGCAGTAGAGGACAAGAATATGGGGCCCTTGATCAAAACTTCTATGAACAGATGTATACACTGCACAAGGTGTATACGGTTTGCAAATGATGTGGCAGGCGCGCCAGAGTTAGGCTCAACCGGGAGAGGCAACGATTTGCAGATTGGCACATACCTTGAAACCGCTCTGGACTCTGAGATGTCGGGAAATGTCATTGATCTGTGTCCTGTTGGTGCTCTGACCTCAAAACCATATGCCTTCCGAGCCCGGCCCTGGGAACTTCAGCACTCAGAGTCAGTCGACGTACACGATGGTCTAGGTTCCAACATCCGGGTTGACGCACGAGGCCTGGAAGTCATGCGCATCATCCCTCGCCTCAACGACGATGTGAATGAAGAATGGATCAATGACAAGACTCGATTTGCATGCGATGGCCTCAAAACTCAACGCCTCACTACCCCTCTGATACGGAGAGAGAACAAGTTCATCCCCGCGTCTTGGGAGCAGGTCTTGACGGAAATCGGTACTACCTACCAGAAGCTTGCACCCAAAGAGAATGAATTCAAAGCAGTCGCTGGCCATCTTATCGAAACAGAAACCCTCGTCGCCATGAAAGACCTAGCCAATAAACTCGGCTCTGATAACCTTGCCCTTGACCAGCCCATGGGTGGCTCCCCACCCGCCCATGGTATCGACCTCCGCTCCTCCTACCTATTCAACAGCAAAATCTACGGCGTAGAAGAAGCCGACGCCATACTCCTCATTGGCACCAATACTCGCCACGAAGCCGCTGGCTTGAATGCCCGCATCCGAAAGCAATGGCTCCGCTCAGATCTAGAGATCGGTCTCGTAGGCGAAACCTTCGAAAGCACATTCGAGTTCGACCACCTCGGCACCACAGCCTCTGACCTCAAGAAAGCCCTCAGCGGCCCCTGGGGCAAACGCCTCCAAGCCGCCAAACGACCCATGATCATCGTCGGCTCCTCAGCCGTCGAGCACCCCGACGCAAAATCCATCTTCGAACTCGTCGGCTCCTTCGTCGACAAGAATGCCGCCAACTTCACAACCCCGGAATGGCAAGGCTACAACGTCCTCCAACGCGCCGCCTCTCGCGCGGGTGCCTATGAAGTCGGCTTCACCACCCCCTCCCCCACAGTCTCTTCGACCACCCCCAAATTCATCTGGCTTCTCGGTGCCGACGAAATCTCAGAATCCGACATCCCCAAAGGCGCCTTCGTCGTCTACCAAGGCCACCACGGTGACCGAGGCGCCCAGCTCGCAGACGTCATTCTCCCCGGCGCCGCGTACACAGAGAAACATGGCACCTACGTCAACACCGAAGGCCGCGTCCAGATGACCCGAGCCGCCACCTCCATGCCCGGCGCCGCCCGCGACGACTGGAAAATCCTCCGCGCAGCCTCCGAATACTTAGGCGCTCCACTCCCTTACGACGATATCGAAGCCCTTCGCGACCGGATGGAGGAGATCAGCCCCGTATTACGACGCTACGATATCGTCGAAGGCACTGCCCTACCACAGCTATCGAAAGTCCAACTAGTGGATCAAAATAAGGGGGCGAAGCCGGAGAATAAATCCCTGAAGAGCGCGATTGAGAATTTCTTCTTCACGGATGCGATTGCGAGGAGCTCTCCCACTATGGCTAGATGCGCTGCGGCGAAGGAAACAGGGAATCCACAGACGAATTTCATGGCACCCGGTGAGTTTTCATCTGTTTTCATCTGCTCTTTTTTTGTGAAAAGAGGTGATATTGAGGGGATGTGGCTGACCTTTGGCAATAGGGGAGCCGAATTCTCAGGTTGAGTATGGGACGCCGCAGATTGCGCATAGCGCGCAGATGTAGGAATAGAGATGAAAATGGCAATGAAAGATGGGGTAGTGCATAGGGAGTCGTTCAGATGAGTGAGCATAAGGGCTTAGGTTGGTATTGGCGTTCTCATTGGTTGTTGCATATGTCCTTTGCAAGATTTCAATGAAATTGAATTAAAGCACTTGTGATTGTTTCTGAACCGTGATCATCAATACAGGTAGTAGTAGACCTCTCATGTGCGTGCTTTTGCATTCGAAATATCTTTAGCAGGTGCATGTTGCATTTCGTGATTGACTGAAGTGAAATGTCATGAATTTTGAAGAGTAGATAGATACTTTTCCCCCTTTGCCGTAAAGGTACATAAAAAGAAAGCATGCTCTCGTGCTTTATCTCATCCATCATCATCTGGAAACACCCCAAGAGAACACCATCGCTCACTCGATCGAAAGAACACCACGCTCACCATGCTTTCATTCCTCATCAAGTGAAGTCACCAAGCCATCCCAACCATTTAAAAGGCCACCCTCAAAGAACCTTGGTAATAGCCCACCTCCACCCATCCTTCCCAGACCCATCATCCCTCCCAACCCCCTGACCAACCCACCCCTCAACCTTCAACCTCCACCTCTCCTCCTCAGCTCGCTGCCTCCTCACAAACTCCGGCCCCACATCAAACTCCTCACCAACAAGCCACTCATCCTCCACCAATCCCGTATTCTTCGTCGTGCCACTCAAGCTATCATCATTCAAGTGACCAACAGTACTCTTCTTATCTTTGCCATCGTCGAGATCGTCTAGGCCAGCAAACGGGTCGTCGTCTTCGTCAATGGTATCAGGAGACATTGGGTTGGAACTGCTTCCATTACGGTGCATACCTGGCCGTGGAGCCGCTTTCAACCAGCACATGCGGTGCGGGTCGAAGACCATGCCGTTTTGCATTTGAACGCCCTTGGTAGCGCCAACGTTAGCGATAAGAGCCGGTGCCGCTTTATTGGCCAATGGAGATTTTGGACTATGCATGGCTGCTGGTAGAGGAATCGGTGCGTCGAAGGCAGCAAGGGCAGGCGCCAGGTCATTCTCGTTGCCCTCCCAGCGGTGCATTTGCGGGTTCCAATTCATGTCTCCGACCTGCTTGGGACTATTGACACCTTCGCCCATTGGATGGATCAGCCTGGGTTTCTGTGGGGGACCTTTAGTGCGCCTCTTGGAATGATGAATTGGATGTGCAGCAAGAGCTTTGCCGGAGACCGCAGGGTTTGGCTGTGTCTTCCGGTTCGTACTAATAGAGGAAAGCGGTCCAACTTCGCGAACCGTGGGGAGAGATGGAGTGGTATGCAGGGTGGCGGTGACGGAGCCCATGCGATGCTCGCGAGCAAGGCGAGAGGCGTTGGTGTCACGGGCGAAACGAGGGGTGGAATCATGTTTTGGCGGACTCAGAGGCGTCGAGGGAACGGGGGTAGGTTGAACTTCGTTCACGGATGTTGTAGAAGTATTCTGAGATTGAAGACCAAGTTTGCTTCGCATCTGCACAGACTTGGGGGCTCCACGGGCAATTGGCTGTTTAACAAACTTGGACTCTGTTGTGGCTGAAGTGGGGAGGTCATCAAAAGCGTCTAACTCGTTGCCGTCTCCGAAAGCTCTACGTCGAGTAGGCTTGGTAAGTGTTCGCTTGGATGCAGCTTCACGGGTCAATGACTCTGGAGCATGATCTCTGCGACCGGTTGGAGTAGTCGGGCGGTGATGTACATTGGCAAGTCGCGATATGGGTCGATTCACAGGAGCGTTCTCGTTCGAGTCTGAAGAGCCTGGCCGGAAATTTCTTGAGGTCTTGGCACTTATGTGATGGGACTGTGAGTGTGACGTTCCAGCAGGCAAGAATGGTATCGGGGCCTTCCTCGAATTGGCAAGGCTGGACTCGGCACCAGATCGCTCAACAGGTGACTTGGGTCTAGGAGGAAGACCATGGCGATTACCGTGATCACCTCCTCGGGATGGAGGCCTTTGGTACGACGGCTGATTGCGACCCGGAGAAGGTTGGCTTCTCATTACTGGTGCGGAGCGCTTGGCTTTGAGGTATTGGGAAGGGTTAGTCGTTGACTCAGCTTTTAATACGTCCCGAGAGGATTTGTTGTTAAGTCCACGACGGACTGGTGTCGAAGGTGCTGCGCTATGGGACGATGAAGGTGTAGATGGGGTTGGGATGGCTGATAGTGATGATTGTGAAGAATGGCCCATACGTGATCCGGACCTACGGTACTGGGGTACTGGCCCTCCACTCTCGGATACAGGCTCTAAAGCTGAACGATTTCGATCATGAGGGCGGGGTTTGGGTATCTTACTCAGGCTAGGATCCGCCTTGTTTGTGAAGGTCCACGTAGTTGCAGGTCGTCTGGTCGGGCTGGTCTTTCTTGCTTCTTTGTGTACAATCTTTGGGTTGAGTGTGAGCTTTCCAGAATCAAACACTTGCCCATCACCAATCTCTATTCCAGTAAAGAAATCATCATTCGTTGGGCGGTGTTTCTTTGCCAATTCGATTTCTTTTCCTGAACGAATAGCTGGGCCAAATGTCATATTTTCGCGACGTTTCTTGAGTGCCTCATCGAATCTCAATGGACCCTCCGGGAGCACAAGACCTTCTAAGCCCTCGTCTTCGCTTTCACCAGTCAGACAACTCGAAGCACTTGGACTGAATGCTGAGATTGAAGAGCTTGGATTGGATCGTGCATCTCTTCGAGTACCGCCAAATCTGGTGCCCAGGCTGCCCTCAGCCCACTCCATATCAAGGTCGTCGGTTTGCTGAGATGCTGGGGTTCTAGGGGCTTCCTTGCGGGTAGAAAGTCTGAGGGGTTGTCCATCAGTTGGCAATTCCAGGTCGTCCTCCATATTCTCATTGTTCTTGTCTGCTTTGGTAGGGGGAGGGGCGAAGTCGGTAAGCTTTGGAGTTGTCCGATTCTTGGCAACCTTGATAGTGGGCACATCGCCGAAAAAATCGTCCTCTTCGTCGTCACGAAATTTATCTAGAGAAGGAACACTAATCTTCGACTTGGTAGCTGAGGTCATGCGCTCCATAAATGTCATGTTGTTTTGCGGCTTGGCTGGTTGAGGTGATGTTGGAAATTCAGCACTGAATTGCCTCATTGCGTCGGGAGAATCTTTAGCGTCGTGTTTCTTAAGGGTCAAGCCGCCATTCTGGCCTTTGGGCAGCTCAATGTCTTCGCCCCAATCGTCTCCCAACACCTTCTTCAATCGTCGACCTCCCAATCGCTTGATTGTACCTCCGAGAAGCGCCGATGAGGGTACATTGGTGGGGATTGGAATGCCAGCAGTCTTCGCAGAATCGATAGCATTTATCGTTGCCTTCTCGTCACCTGTAGGTAATAGGACTTGCCAGTCTTCGTCTCCTCCACCTGCTGATTCTCGGTCGGAGCGTGTTGACATACGCGATGATACCGAGTCACGAAAATGTGGTTGCGAGCCAACTGTTGTGCTGGAGACATTGCGGAAGTTGAGGTCATCAATGCCTTCAAGATCGCCATCATCATCCCAGCACTCGATTGCATCAGCCACTGCCTGGCGTGGCTTCAATGTCAACGGCTCCATGATATTACGCTGGTGGTGTGTTCTGTCGTTTGGTGAAGTGTGGCCCCAGTGTACTGGCCCGGTGACAGGAGCCGTCAATAGATTATAACGAAAAGGAAGTCGTGAGTCGTGCTGGTCAGTATCGTGAGGTCATGATGAATGTAATTGATTTACAAATTCTCGCTCGATGCTCTGGAGATTTGTTCGTGAATGTCGAGCTGAGGAGCTATCGTAAAAATGTGAGTAGCAACCCCCTGACCCTTCGAAAGGGCAGGACTTGCAACGGAAAGCTGCAGACAGCGGATGTCTGGAGCTACCGATGCTAAGATGGATGCGAAATATGCAGGTTCGTCGAGCTTGCCGTTGTTGAGAATATGCTGAGTCAAATAATGGAGGGGGTTGGCGAAAGAGGTTGGGCCTTCGATTGCGACCGCGCCCCATTGGGCTTAGCGTGACACGCGCTAAAATTTCCGAGCTGCCGTTTGTTTGCGGGCCATGGAGACGCAAAAGATCGTCATTCCAGGCAGAAATCCTCGCTTCTACAGATTCTATATTTGCTTCAGCTCGGCCTGTCAAGCTGAAGCCGTCCACTTGCTCTCTCGCTCTCGCGTTTTGACTCTATCAGGATTACTCGGAGTATCGTTCATCCAGTCATGGCGTCTGAACACGTCCTCCAAATCCCCCGCAGTGATAGCGAGGGGAATTTCGTTCTTGTCAATGTCGCGTCCAATGGTAGCTCACCGTTGGATTTGAACCTATTAGCTACAGAGGGGGAGAGTCCTTATGTCACAAGGAGTGCGTACGACTGATGCTTTCTTGTGACTGAAACTGACCACTGATCACTCAAGTGAAGTAAAACAGTCCCGCATCTCCAAACTCCGCGACAAAAGGTGCCAATTGAGCGATGAGCAGTGGGGATCCGTTCTTCGTACCTCGTTGCTACACCAGCGTGCCCAGAAGTCAGAAGTAGCCCCTGTCGAAAAGTTGGAGACGGTAGCAACTATTGCTGGAGGTGTGATTGCCATACATTTTCGGAACAACATCTCAGGAATCACACAGAAGCTAGGCGAGATACTTCTCAAGCAAAATGAGGATGAGGAGATCGATGCGATCAAATGGTGTGGGGTGGCCGTCCAGCGATCCACTAACCTGGAGGCCGAGATACAGGACCTGACAGCTAGATACGATGAGCAAGGCAAAACGATTGAGAAGCTCAATAACCAGCTTGAAGAGCTCATCGAAGCCAAGAAGACTCACGAAGGTCATCTGTTGGAGAAGTTCAGGGAGCTGCTCAACTCGAAGAAATTGAAAATTCGGCACCAGCAAAGACTCTTAGCGAGTGCCAAGGTTGATCCAAAGCAGGTTGCGAAAATTGAAAATGCTCGCAAGTCGTCGACATCACACACACCTACGGCTTCTCGGGCTGGAAAACGAAAAGCGAAGGATGCTGCCCCAGCCTCCGAGTCTTCTGAGGACGAAAGCTTCGAGCGGAAAGCGCAGACGCAAAAAGAGGAGAGCGATGGTTCAGAGCGAGGCAATACTCCCGAGGCTTCAGATCAAGACGCAACAGAGGATGAGAGCGATGATGATCTAGACTCCGCACCTCGGCCGGATTCTGTACCGGACAGGGGGAAAGAAAAGGTGAACGTGGAGACAGACAAGCCACCGCCAAGTAGGGAGTTACCGTTCGGGAATTCCGGCACTGGTGGAGGACAGGAACAAAGTGCGGAGTTGGAGGCCGATAGATCGACTCTGAATCAAGAAGCTGGGAACGAGGATGAGGAGACTGATGATGATGAGTTGTAACAAGCAACCAAGCTTGGATAGATTCATGCATGGCTGATGATTAAGACAATTGTGATTCGACATGAGCTTGATGTAATCTGGTAGAAGAAAATGGAATTTGCAGCATGGTGCGTGCCAAATTGGGTATCTATAAATAGTGCAATGAAACTTTTGATACACCTCGAATATCTACCAACATGCAATTCTCCACCAGAGCTCGAGAAATGCTTGCTCTACAAGACGGAAAAAATCTCCATATCCCATTCCTCAAACAGGGAGGTTGAATTTCTTCCCTTGCAGAACCCTAATAAAGACATTAGCCCATCCATCTCCTTTCCTTCACCAAATTGGAACCAGTACTCACTTAGTATAATAAATCCAAAAGAAATCCGAATACAGCACGGTCTGCACCAGCCCCGCCACCCAAGCTATCTGATCCACATACCCCTCTGCAAAATACCTATACAGCCAATTTGGAATATACAACGCCCGATATAGCCCCAGCGCGAAAAGATAATGTGTCGTTATCGTCTCCGCTTCGCCCGTTCGCTGCAGCATGAATAGTTGCGGGAGAATGGCGACGGATTCTAGCCAGATGCTGAAGGCCCAGAGCATCTGCCACAGGTGTGTTAGTGATGGGTTGAGGTGGGCTGGGTGGGAGAGGGTGTACCTCGGTGATTTCGTAGCGGTAGGGGAATAGGACGGCTAGGAGCGCACTGCCGCCTAGGAGGTATTGCACTTGTAGGGTGTCTATGTTTGGGTCGTGCGTTGGCTTGTAGTCGTTGAGCATGAGGTAGATTGTGTAGGCTTGCGAGCCGAGGAAGAGGATTTTGAAGACGGTATTGTAGAGGGAGCCGGAGGTGAGGGTCCAGAAGATGTCTATTATAGAAATTGAGCTCAGTGTGATGCCTAGCTTGCAGGAACTGCTTACCTAGATATCTTGTGGAGTAGACGATCATGTACAATGCTTGCGATTTGAACGATATCCCTGAACAGCTCTGCGCAAGGAGTTAAGTCAAGATCCTCGAAGCTTCGGGTTGGAAGGGCGCACGTGGGAGGACTTCATCTTTTGGAGGAGTATGAGGATTGAGACGAGATGGGAGAGATCCGCTACATTTCACACCACTGGTCAGCTTTTCATTGGGAAGAGAGCAGTGCAGCGCATCGCATCCAAATCGAGGATCGTACCTAGTATGCGGAAGATGTTCATGGCTGTGGTGGTAGCTGGATAGCTCTAGTAGCCTGTTCAGAAGAGTGACAAAGAGCGAGTGGTCCGGCAAAGGACGTGCAACACTTGGTATGATCAATTGAACATTGCTGATGTGTGACCGTCTGAGTGTTCAGCTGCTATAGAATTGAAGACACGTTAGAAATGTTGCGCGACGCACTTTGCTGGTTGCCGTAGTTTCACTGCCCCAGCCTCATCTGGTGTACTATTTATAATCTGAAGTATGCCTGCTGTCATTCGGGTATCACGGTCTTAGCTATTGACATGTAGATGCGAGCGTCATCTCCTTCATGTACAAACATGCCATTGCCTGCAAGCCATCATGGAGTCCATGGGAATTCGATCTCTCCATCCAGAGATCATAACCATAGAGTCAAGCTTAGAGAAGGGTCAGAACGGAGATAGCCATCTCCTAAATCACACAATGAATGATTGTTGTTTCTACCTCAAGTATATCGATATTTCAAAGGATGGCACCCATGCTGTGCTGAGTCGAAATCTTGACGAAAGATAGTTGGACGCACTAATTGACAATTCACCACAAGGGAAACTTCGATTGATCATAGCGCAAAGGAGGAGTCCCAAAATTGGTTATCATTGAGCATTGGATCTCGAGAAGGGTCTCTTTCGGGAATCTCGACGGCTTCCAACCTTCGATCATGAAACAATTGCCATGGAGGACCGACTATGGAGCGCCCATGATCCCGCCTTGTTTCGACAATGTTTGCGTTTGTTCCTTCAGTATAGGTGTATTTCTTTTTACGATTGTTTCGACACCTGGGCCGGGATGAAGACAGATGAAAACCAGACGAGCAATGAAATCTCATTGCTATGGCTGAGCGATTCGCTTGAGCACTTAGTAGGTGTGTACATAATTACAATACTTAAGACTCTTTGGTATGACACAATATAACATCTTCAGGCATTATGATACTTTCTGACACAGAGTGTCCGATTCTTGAAGGAGCTATAGAAGATTGCACTCAATGGATGTTCAATCGCAGTCGGCGCTCAGCAATTCACTATGGCGCTGATACACTTCAAATACTAGGCCGCCTAGTCTTGATAGATTTCCTGGTCTTCTTGACCTCGAAGTGGATCAAAGGACTTCGCCGTATAAATAAAGACGTAAAAAAATCCAGCATTCTAGTTGATGAAGATAGTATTCCGACTTTGAGAGACTTCGTCCTCCCAACGGCTTCGTTAGCCGAAAAGACGACTCTTTTGCTCGAAAGCTTTGATATGTCTTCAAGCACCCACTTCAATCGCGATAGTTCGAATCCACTTGATGGAGTTGCTGAAGATCTAGCGGTGCGATCAGATCACATGAAACAGTGTGCTATCCGACTCCAGGCCTTACATTCGGCCAGGTTGAACGAACAGTCTAGACGCTCTGACATCCGGGAGTCCAACGCTGTCAAGCGACTGACTGTCCTCGCCACGATCTTTCTGCCACTGTCTCTTAGTACTGGCATACTTAGTATGCAAAGCCGTTTGACAAAGATCCATCTTATTCTTTGGGATTTCGTAGCCATCTTTCTGGACTTGGCTCTCATTGTACTTTTATTGTTCTGGATCACGGAGTCCTCGAGACTGCCTCATCTTTTGCATTCATTCAAGAGAATTTGCACTTTGCCATATAACAGGGATGTGAGCGAGCAAAGGAAGAATCTAAAGGGGCGCATCTGGAACATTGTGTGGTGGACCCTCAGCTGTCCAAGCATTGTCATTGTCATTGTGGCTCTCAATTTTGGTATGTTTCAGCCTGTGCAGATGGCCTGGAAGATCTTGGGTTACAGGGTTGCTGCTGGTGCTGGGTTTCTTATTTTGAGTGGGGCATCATACGTGGTTTTCAGCTTGCTGTGGGACTGGTTTGATGCTCACGACGACTCGGGATATGGTTAAACTATCGAAGCGGTAGCCTTAAATACCTAGGTGAAATGTTCATTCGCCGCTCTGATCATCCCAGAGTCCATCGACAGTCAGACCGTTGAACCAGGCTCCGACTCTGAGGATCCCTCAACGCTTGGTGAAATCAGAAGAGAGATAATCCTTCGGAGGCTTTCGAGCATCGTCTGTGACGACAGGCCTGTGATATACAGATGGAGTTGCTGACACACTTAGATTAACATGTCACCTGAATTGATGTGGGTCGGTTTATTAAAACATCAGCAGAGTATTGGCATTGGAAGTAGATTCAAGCCGCAGAGTATAGATCAAGATTCGATCCAAGTTATGGCGAAGGCTGAATGATCTTCCTAAAGGAACGACCAAGGGTTTTTTATGTACCGAGAGAAGATTTCGCGCAGGATTGCAACATACCTATCTTTTGACAGCTCACCCTGCTATACGGCCAAGCACTCAGAACTCGGTGTAGGTCTTCGGTGGCTCGATAGCTGGCTTTTTGCAGCATCTCGCTCCTCTGATACCTTCAGTCTACATACAATACAAGGTCTTTGAGTAGTTAAGCTTGAGTTTGTTCTCGGGATTCGCGAATTGGGAGATATTCCCTTGCGGCTTTGAAGTCGCACCTTTCTCTCCGCGTAGTCATCCAGGAAACAATGCGAGAATGAGTGAAAACTCATAGAGGAGCCAATCAAAAATAGAGGAGGTTGGTCATAATGGTCTATTTACGGGAAGGCCGATCCCTGGCGCTAAGCGCTGTCAGATTCGTCACTCAGCCCTACGCGGCGGCAGCCAGCTGGAACGCCGATTATGTGTGGGTTGAGGGTGCTTGCATGACATGGTAGTACGTACCAAAAGGCCTGGGCAGTAGCACAAGCCGACACCGCCTCGTGCCAGCAGAGATAGGAAATACCTTGCTGCATGTCGTCTCTATCCTCAGTAGCGACCGCATGCCTGCGATTGCAGCCTTAACAATTCACTGCCTCTTTGTCAGACCAATGAAGACCAATCACTCATCTATCGTCCAACCTCTCGTCCCATATCAAAATCTACACTGTCTCCAATCCACATATTTGATTTCACTCCACATCGCGAAGTATCTCAGACCAGGAAATAGAAAGAGGTCCCATCTAACGTATGTGGGCCGGTGAAATCGGGAAAGGTAGCCATTCGGGTGGTGGTGTGGAGGGAGTTGATCAGCAGGACGACAATAGCAATCGCGCTCAGTCACTCCACCCCGAAACGCCATTGACAAAATTTCCGAATATTCACTCTTATTTCCCAGCCTCCGAATGGCCATTTCGTCGCTCGACACCATCTGTACCCTCTCCTCCCATCCACAACTCATGAATTTATACACCTGAACCATCTACCTTGACATCTCATCCTAAACACTCAACGACGGTGCTGGTCACCTGTCAACCGTTAATTTAACACCGATTATCCCATTCACACAACAATCATGTCAACTGCCCCAAACGGGACCACCGCGAAGCCAACACAAGAAACTCAGGTCAAGCAGGCGACAAACGAACCTGAGCATCCTGTGGATGCTAGACTTAGGAGGCTCAACGACCAACATCTTCCTACCGCACCTTATATCCTCTCCAGTCCTGGCTCTTTCAATCACGATTTTGTCCAAAGACGCTACCCGCAGAACGCCCTCAATTGGAGGAAACACTCTTTGTTCAAGCCTGGCGAAGAGGAACTGCAGTACCTGACTTTCAAAGATCGTTCCGAAGACAGCGACGTAAGGTCGATGTATGCCAAAGGCGGCTGGGATGATGGGAACGGTAGAATAGCTGCACCAGAAGAACCGTACAGCCGAACAAGCAGTGATGCCACGCCGCAACAAGGGCAAGCACCGAAGAGGAAAATTACTTTGGCAGAGTATCAGAAGAAAGACAGAAGCAAGGCGACTACGCCGGCTCCGAAGGTGATAGCCCCGGAGCTCACTGAAGGTGCGAAGCGCAAGGATAAGGAAGCGGTCCCTAATGCGACGGTTGAGGATGTCACCAAACTCAAGCAGGCCGAGCATCGTGGCCAAAAGAGGTAAGGCCTTGCGGTCATGGAATGACAATGCACAAAGCCAGCTGACTTGCAATAGGTCTGCCGACACGATGACTGGAACAAAGGACTCTGAGTCTTGGGAGCATCCTTCATCTTCAACAGCCACCAAGAAGGCTCGCACCTCTCCTGAACCAAACACAGCATCACCAAAGACTGAAGAAAAAGCTGCATCGAAACAGCTAGAGGCTAAGAAATCCCCAAGCAGCCTTCAAGTTGGTGACCACAAAGAGGCACCTCGCGAAAAGGCAACTGAGGACCTCATATCTTCCTCTTCTGTCAAGGTTCCAACGACTGGGAAATGCTCACATTCGGAAAAGCCTCAGGGAAAATCCAATATGCCACGGCTACCCCCTATGCTTTCACCACTGTCTTCAGTGGTAGAACTGGAGATAGTCAAGATGACTTCTGCGGTCCGCAACAACAAATCCGAAGTCACGAAGTCGACGTCATCGGTGAACTCTCCCTCGGCTTTGCCATCTAAGCCTGAACATGCAGCTCCTGGAAAAGCTGGGAAACCAAGCACCGTGGAAAAGCCTGCAGCAGCCACAAAACAAACCAAGTCTGCCATTGTCGCGAAAGGACCTCATGCACAGAAAAGCGTGACATCCGCTCCTAGTCAGGCAATCAATAATGCCGATGTACGAGCTGCTGCAACACCCAAAGCAACTGCGAGTGGACAGGCCAGTGGCAGCAAGCTGCCTTCCACGCCTACGCCCAAGACTACACCGCCAGATGGACACAAGAAAATGCGCTTGCGTGTTGCACTGAAGATCAAGAAGAAGGCAAATAGAAAGAATCTTCATACATATCTCAGCTTGAAGTCTACTCCTGGTAGGAATTCACTCTTCCCCAATCGACCTATCGGGCAGTCGCACCCGTCACTAGTCTCGACTGCAAATGCCAAAACTGGCAATAACGTCCGGGACACCCAGAAGGCAGATAAAGTGGAGCCAAAGTCCAATCGATCTACCGGTCCTAAGACTGGTGAGAAGCGTGGGAGAACACATTTGGAAGACGACGAGCCAGGGCCTTCAACGAAACGCAAGTCTACTGCACGGATTGAACAGATACAAAAGCCTAGTACGCCCAAATCAGTGCCGACCAGCTCGCCAGCCATGTCACAGCTCGGTAGCGCGCAGAAACCCTCTGCCTCTACTCCAGGCGCTCAAGCTAGCAGCACTGCAATGCAACGAGCTTTATCAGGGCAAGGTACCGTGCATACCCCTCAGCAATCTGTAGTAGCTGGTACTCCTACAGCCCCTACTACCGGTCAACGACGCCGCTCGTACACTTCTCCAGACAAGCCCAAATCAGCAGACCTGCGGTCCGAATTTAAACACTACCAACAAGTGGCCCGAACGCTGAAGCACGAAGCAGACAAATACCTGAAGAAGCAAGATATGATGACTGAAAAGGAACGTGAGCAAGGACTTGTGATTGGAACGGAGTCTGTACTGTGCTTCATGTTGGCCTTCGTTCTACTGGACACTGGCGGACATTATAGCGATCGAGCCTCTTGGAACTCCATCCTCCCCTTCCTCAAGAATCTTCAAGGGGCTGCGGGAGATTTCCCGAGCCTGAAACACCTCTCCGGTCTCCTGTGTCAACTGGAAGGCGTCATTCGAGATCAAGTAGCTTATGCGGACCTGCAACAGCTTGACAAGAATCCCGTGAAGCATGAGAATGAAAATCCCTCAACACAATATACCCAAGCTCATTGTCTGCAAAAGGCTAACGAATACCACAAATCCTTCCAAGAGTACCACAGCCATGTCATGAAGGCACAGAGCGCCTGGCGCTTAGGCTGGTTCAAGCTCAATGTCGCTCGTCTACCCTCCCACTATCCTGAAACCTGGGCGAAGCGTGACGAAGAACGCTTTGCTTATGGCAAGGGTAGAGACGCTGTTATGAGGAACGAGTATACGCGCAAATATAGTTTGCCCATGGGAAATATGACGAGTGGCCTAGAGGCGGTGAACTTCGGAATGAACTTCCTTGCGGAGTGGACCAAGTCGAAGGGGGTCGAGTGGGAGCCCAAGCTCGTGCTGTGAGCACGATGAAACTTACAAGAGTCCGAGATGATTTGTCTCGGTGACATGGCTAGATGGAGGTGCTACGGAGTGAGGATTTTATGGCGCTTGGGGACAAGTAAGCATGATACCAAGGGAAACAGGAAATTCACGACAAGCATAGCGGCGGACCCCCAGCGAGTCTTTTCACGATAACCCGGCTCAAGACGAGCCAAGCGATGATTTTTTCCCTCGAGAACAGGCGAACACCCTCTCATTTGACTTCATATGGCAGGTGGGAAGCATCGGGGAAAGACCCCAAATTCGAATCAACTATATTAGCTTCCACCACGATTTTCAGCAGGATGTCTATCTTGTACCCTAGCATCAAATAGATAGACGAATACAAAATCCTTTAGCATAGAGTCCACTGATCAATGAAACCCTTGCTGCTCGCAGTGACCTGGAAAAACACATAGCGAAGATACCTACATACATTGAGGGATTTCACCCTCTCGAGACGTGCTAATATTAAACCGCATTCCGACACAGGAGATATTCCCCAAGAACCCAAACTCTCGAAGCCCCGAAATCTCAGAACAACCCCCCAACTCTCGCGCCCCGAGCAAGAACCCCGAGCGCGATAGATAGAATTGGATTCATAAAGTCAATCGAACTGCACTGGAGAGAGGAAAGACCGAAAACAGACACGACACACCCAGCCGCCTCACCCCCAAACATCCGAGTCATGTCTTGCCTCCTGCCGTTTCCGATCGCTCTCCCAAGATAGGCGCAAGCGCTGCAGCGCATTTGATGACCCGCATAATGTACCAGGATCCCTTTCGCGTAAAACAAAGTAAGCATAAAGCAATCAACCAATCGAGACCTGTCAAAGAGGAATCGCGGCTCGGACCTGACACATTGTTTCGCCCCTTTTTTTTGGTTTGTTTCCCTGTTGGATCTATGTTGCGGTTGTGGGGCGGGGCGGTGGGGTTTAGGCGACACGTGGTGTCGTGTGATGGATTTTGGGTTTGGGAGAGGGTTTGGGGGAGGGAGGGTGGACGGCTGGGGCTGGCGAGAATGGTGGTTTGTTTTGTTTCGAGATCGGCAAGGGGGAGGGTTGGGGGCCGGCTGTATGAAGTAAGATTTTGTTTCATGGAGGGGGAAGGGAGCGGTATGACGGCATGCTGTGTTTCAGTGGGAGGGATGGGCGGTATTGTATCGTACCGTATTGAAAGGTGTGCGAGGTGGAGAAAGGTGAGAGTCGTGGAATGTGGTGGGACTTGTGAACGGGTGACAGTGGTAGTATTCACGGCATTTGGATTTTTGGTATCTCTATCGAAAGTAGCGGTAGCAGCAGCAATAAGTGCTGTGCAGGTATTATATCAGTCAAGATCATATGTATCTTCCCGAAAGGCCTCCGGGGGCACGTCGCTCAACTGAGCACGTATGCATCGCAGTGTTTCTTTGTACTCCAACAGCTCAACTGTTCGTACATTTCCTCCCACATGATCAATGATGCATGAACAAGAATTCGAAACGCCAATGCTCAATGCCAGCGATGCCTGAAATGGAACAAGGCTTGCCTTCCAGACATGGTCATGGAGGCGCACCGGGGTATTTACAGAAATGCTTAGACGTCAATGTGTACTGGAAAGCTCCAAGAATCATTCAGTCGACCAGCATCCGGAGGCCTTCGGGTCTTTGAATGGACATATTCCGTCTTTACCCAACGCAACCGGACATAGACTTCCACATTGGACGATGGTCGGCAGCTGTGATATGCACGCGATATCCAGTGTGCCATCCCAGTTGAAATTGACGGCCGAATTCCCAAAGTTGCCTTCTTTGGTACAGTTGAAGGCGCCGTCGAAGAGGACCTCGAGGATGGCCCAGTTGTTGTTGACCGTGTCCTGAAGAACCTGGTACGGCGTGAGACTTGTGGAGGAGAGATCTTTGTTGAAAAACCTGTAGACTATTCCAGTCGCTCGGCTCCAGTAATGTGCCGACCCAAACTCGTCCGTGCAAACGCTATTGTTGCCCATATGGCAACCGAAACCGTTTCCTCCGACACTGTTCTCCACATCCTGTAACGTCTCATAAGGCCCTATAGTGGGCATGGATCTCCAGCCGTTTTGGTTCATGACCTCCGAAGTCATGTAGGTCCGAAGAGCATAATCAAGCCCCTCCACTTTGCTTGGTAGCGACAATGACGTCGAGCCCGACCACTCCCCGCTTTCGCAGAATTTTACGAACGTCGGCATGTCGCTCATCAAGAGCTGGACTGCGTTGTTAATCATCGCTGCAAGTTGGTTGGTGCTGTTGCCAAGCTCCGTCTCGATGTTGCCAATTTGGATCGATTGCGATGACTGCGTTCCTGTGGGCCAGAGCGCTTTGGCGGTTGCCGGTGCTTGCTGTATACTGATGGTGAAAACCTGGGCAGCGGTCCTTGTCAGGAGAGACAATCCCAGCACCGAGACCGCAATACTGGGCGCGCCGAGGAACGCTAACCCTACCGAGAGCACGGTGAGTATGGTTATGAGACTGAATGAAGTTGGCTTGACTGGGTCAAGCTCGGTGACGAGAGCTTGAATGACTGTTTGCGCATCACTTTGCGCCGATCCAAGAGCCATGTAGTAGGTAGTAAAGAAATTGTTCACGGCTGCAGTCTCTTAGCATCTCTCCTTTGACTGAGGACATAGTCCTGTTGACTCACCATAGATGTTTTTCATGACATATTGAACTTGGGGTTTTATGCTATCATCCATGTAGGGGTCGAGACCGCTTTGATAGGAACAGAATTGCGAGTTGATTTGCGAGCAGTCCTGCCCTGGCGTACCATGTGCCAGACGAAGGAAACAAGTCGTCCATGGCTCACCCACCTTACAACAATTTGATCCATCGTTGTCTTCGGCGCTTTGGACTTCATTGCAGATGCGAACCGTATGGTTCCAGCCCATGTTGGGGTCCATCAAATAACCACTTAAGCCCAGCTCGTTCCAGCATCGAAAATCAAAAGCGGCTCTCAAATCCGTACAATTATATGTGTCCCTCTCCTCAAGTCTCCCCAAGCTTGCTGGAACATTCTCTGCATCGTACGACCTCTGTTCCAATAGACTTAAAGGATCCAGGGGTTGCATCGACTCCTGTCGAGATATAGGCTGATCTTGATCCGGGAAAGATTGCTGTAAGGGTGAAGAGGCGGCGCTGAAGGCTAGTATGAGGAGACTGGCCACAACGGAAGACCGCCTCATGTTTAGAGAGGTCGCCGGCAACGACGTGGTTGAAAAAGATGAGAATAGACAGGGGCTGAGGACGTCAATGGGGTCAGGACTTGGGGATGCATAAGGTGGGGACGGCAGATGCGAGGTGGGGAATGGGGAAGTGCTAGACTATATCGTCATTAGACGGCGGCAAGTCAAAGGCTGGTTCTTGGAATTGAAGGATATTCTTAGAGGTGTCGATTGGGCCGCAAAGTGTTTTGAAACTTATTTGGGACAAAGTTACAGTTGGGAGAGAGCTGTTTGGCTGGTCTCGTACTGTCCTGCCCCGTGGCGATGGCCGGCAGATGATATTTGGCTGCGCATGGCCTACGCCTGAAATCCGGCATGTCGGCCGAAGGTGAGCAGGTGCCAATTGGATCTGAACGAATCCACGGAAGGGCGTCCGCAGTCACGAGTGGTAGGACGGGTAAGCATTGAAACTTACTACTTAAGTATACGTTCCCCTGTTTGCGCGATTAGCGCGCTTAGAATGCCATCGTGGGACCGGATACGATCGACTCAGCTGACCCCCAAATCATGCTTGGCAGTAAAGTATATGCCATATGGTACATCGCCATATAAGGGTGTTGGCCCTCGCCTGATGTACCGTCCGCTTATTGCTGGTCAGCCATGCGGCTCCACTCATCCGTCCGGGGAAGATCTGCGTGTTGTGCAACAACACGTGCCTGCATCCTGCACACATCTTCTCCACATTCTCTGCTTCTAGGATCTGACGGAACGTCTGTGCAAGGCTGAGGCGCCCTCGTCATTTCATCTGCCGTGGTCCGTATTTGCTCGACTGACAGTGCCTTACTATCTGCTACCATTTTCGTCGCCCATTTAACTTGGCTCCTTGAGGCTGTTTTTTCGGCTCGGTACCGCAAGCATCGGTAGCCTCAATCCTGCCCAAACATCTGTAAATTGCTTTAGTGGTCGCGCGAGAGCAATAAAAGGCCGCAATTATACGACGTGGGCCAGTAGCAGTAGGAACCGCGTTTTACCCGGCCCTCTGCGCATCCGAGTGCACAAACATCTGGCCTATCAGGTCTCACGCCGTTACCTTACGATAGATGCCGCCATTGTGGGCCGATCTTTGCCGCAAAGCTCTGACTCCTCTTGGGCCAAGTCGTTTGCCAGATCTTGATCAGATTCATGGCCGGAGGTTCCTCCGTGGGAGCCTTAGTCATGAATGATCAAACCGCTGATTGACTGAATCGTAAGGTGCGAAGTCTAGAAGTGACCATGATCGCAAATGCCAGAACACGAAAGCAATCCAGGGGGCCTTTCCTATGTCTGAACCTTTGAAAAGTCATCAGAACCAGAGATTGATCACTCGATACAGGCAGACTTTTGCTTCATGCCTGCGGCTGGATTGTGAGCGAAAGGCTGCCACCTTATTTCCTTCAATAAGTGAGACCAGGTATGCCCGAGGTGCTATGTATACCTGCATCTAGTGACAAATCTCCACAGGCCCGAAGAGAGATCGCCTGGCTAGGACTGATACTTTTGACGTGATCTTCGTGGCCCTGTCCCCAAAGTGCAGTTCCATGATTGAAACCAGGGAAGGGTGGCCGGGAGGGCAAATTCCGTAAGGGACTTGTGCAAAACGCAGAAGCGACCGAAAGGCAATATGAAGAGGGAAATCATACATCCCATCAGATCATTTAGCTCCGAAGCTTATATTTTGTGTTTCGTGAGAAATGACGTAAGTCATCAAATCGCCGATTCCACGTGCTCGAGCGCTACTCGCTCGTATCAAAAGAACATGGTTTGGCGGGAAGCGTCAAGAGCCTCAAGAATCAGATGAAACCGTCAGCTATGAACTTTTTCGGATAACGATTTCGAAGTGGGGTGCTGTTTCGAGTGTGTCAAATACATCCTGCTATCGAGGGGAAGGAACCAAAATCGGAACGAGCCCTTAGCGTTGACAAGTACAGTGATGATTTGCTCTGTAGATCGTTAGCGATCGATTGGATCTCAAGTCAGGATACGATGGGATCTCGGCTACATGGAGAGGCTCAAATTTCCACAGCTGGTAGCACTGTGTCAGTCCTCCTTGTTTTTATATGGATTGTTAAATGGCCCATGTACTAGAGAATAGAGGCTCGAAGTATGTAAATGAAACCGCCTCCCAGTGGAATTCCGATAAGGATCACTCTATGGAGACGCATCCGCGGCTAGGTTTGCGATACCGTTAAAGTGGCTACTAAGATTCGATGCGTCAAGTAAGGGCACAGGATCCAGTCGCTTGTCGTAAGAACCACTGCGATGGTCGATGAAATGGTATGAATGTTGACAGCCCTTTCTTAGAACACAGTGGAGGAGGACTGACCGAATAGGCTCAAGGACGTCGGTATCCAAAGCTTATAGGAAAAGCAGGTCCCGTAGGTTTACTGTTTCAAGATTCCAAGTTGCCAGCTGGTATTAAACTTCATCAGGCCATTCTCGCTGGCGGCATCAGAATACATGGATACAAAATCTCAGAAAGGAAAACGTTGTGGGATCCTTCATGGAGGATAAAATAAGCTGAGTCGAAGCACAATAAAGATAGGCTCAAAGACGAGTAACTGTAGAGATATTGAGATACGACGAATAGAAGCCCAAAGCGCCAGGCTTTCACGATTTTTCAAAAGGATGATGAAGGGGGGTTCTGTGAATAATGAAGTTGTGGTTTCCCACATCGGCACAAAAGTCATGACAATAAAATGTACCAGATGGCATACTCAAGCAATACTCAAGCAGCAAGTCCCAACACTGTTTACTCAGGAGTATTGGCGAACAGAGAACATTTCATAGCAAATTGATAGATTCGTTTACCTCGAGGTTGCTGCAGCGAGCGAGTTTGGTTTCAAAATCATTTGAAGCTAGCCCGATCATGGCTAGCGCTGCCGGCGCTTATGGAATAGCTCCATTCTGCAGAGAGCTGGAACTAATTGATCATTGTTTAACACCTTATCCAGGCATCAAGGAGAGAGATCTTTGTGTATGCCCCTGCGAAAACCACCACAACATATCACCTCCGAGACTTGCACCAATTCAACTTGACCAAGAATCTCTTCAGTGGAGCGCACTAAGACTGCGCAGGTGCTACAACAGCGCCTTCCCTTTCATATCTTCACAAATATTCCAGCACCTCTGTCATGGCTAATGACGAATACGATGTAAGTTACACCCTTATTTGATGTTAAGTCTCAGGCTGACCATGTGGCGGCTAGTTCCTTTTCAAAGGTACCAGCGTCACCTCTGAAAGCTGGTGCCTTCTGCTGACATCGCTTCCTCTCAGTCGTCCTGATTGGAGACTCTGGCGTCGGAAAGTCCAACCTGCTCTCTCGATTCACCCGGAATGAGTTCAATCTCGACAGTAAATCTACGATAGGTGTCGAATTCGCAACACGTTCCATCCAAGTCGACGCCAAGACCATCAAAGCCCAAATCTGGGACACCGCAGGCCAAGAACGCTATCGAGCCATAACCTCTGCGTACTACCGAGGAGCTGTGGGAGCATTATTAGTCTATGATATCAGCAAGCATCAGACCTATGAGAATGTGCAGCGGTGGCTGAAAGAATTGAGGGATCATGCCGATGCGAATATCGTGATTATGTTGGTAGGGAACAAAAGCGATTTGAGGCATCTGAGGGCTGTGCCAACGGAGGAGGCAAAACAATTTGCTAGTGAGTATTGAGACCATACCAGAGCGGAGAGTAAGAGTTAATGATCTTAGGTGACAACAGTTTGTCGTTCATTGAAACTTCAGCCTTGGACGCGAGTAACGTTGAGTTGGCCTTCCAAAACATTCTCACAGGTATGACTCGGATCAGTCGAGTCCTCATGATTGTATGCTGACTTTTACAGAAATTTACCGCATTGTCTCAAGCAAAGCCCTGGACAACGGCGACTCTGGCCAGGCTCCCATGGGCGAGAGGAAGGTCCTTGAAATCAGCAAATCAGCGGACACAGAGACGAAGTCTGGCAAGTGTTGTTAAGGTGGAAATGCTGAAGGAAGCATGGGATTGCGAGTGTCGACACCACCTAGAGGGCAGATTTCTCAAAGTCTCCTGTGGCCTGTGGGCGGACGGAGCGATTACGATTGCTGTATATGGCGTCTTGTCTATCTTACGACCGTGGTTCATCTAATGGTGCGCGCATGTTACAGGCAGAATCAGGCGTCAGTCAGAGTGGCATTACAATCCCATTAAGCAATTACATTGAATACTTTTATTCTCCCATTCCTCCCGTACCGCAAAATGCTGTTCGGATGCACACTTTGGATTCTCATCCTTCAAGTTGCGAAGAAAGTCTCTGGATCGACACGATTACTGACAATTCACGGCCATTCGTCTTGCGAGGCTTTAGTATTCAACATCAAGCCTCGTTGTAAGGTAATATCCAGCTCGTCTGCACGATGCAGAGGTGACATTTAGACTTCCTACGTCATCCAGGTCACGTGATATTCAGACTCATTCGTGCGCAGCACTGGTATCCTTTCACGTTTTCCACGCTGCGCATCTACACACATCGATCGCTCATGCCTCACCATAAGTCGCGGTGACCATTATTCCAATGAGGAAGACTCCTTTGTCAAGCCTCTCACGCCTGCCGCAACATGTGCTGGGCTCAAGGCCTTGCGCCTTGAGCATTCGTTCCCCAAATCTTCAGACTAAAGTCCCTACGCCATATCGTTCTCTTGCTCAAGTACGGCCAGATCGGGAGATCTTCCCAGAAGTGTGGTTCACGAGCTCAGTTCCGTTGAAGAGTGCTCCTGATGGACCTAGCTTCAGACATGCGGATTCGCCTCCGGATGAGCGGACGTTGAAGTTGGGAAAGAGTATGTCCCCGGCCGCCTCAAGTCGCTGAAGTAAAGACTGATGTAGGTGAAACCAGCTCTCCGTATACTTCAGTCTCGTCTTCCTACACTCTTGGCCTCGCCATTGCCACCGGAGATCCTGAGCCCACACATAAGCCTACATCTCTTCCCCTCCACTCACCCTCATCTCCCCACCGTCTCAGGTCGCGTCGGATACCATGCTGCTCTGTGGACCGCTCCTATGGCTTGGGGTCGCGTGCCTCTTGTAGGAAATGTGAAGCTCATTATACTCAGTGATCGAATCGTTAAGAACGGAACTGGATCCTCATATTCCACATCATCCGATCATCCAACAAGTGTTGGTAACGAACGACTCATCGTGCGCTGGAAGACGTGCGGAAAAACTAAAGGGAAGGGCATGGGAGCGCTGTATCGCGGAATAGGGGCAAGCGAGCAAGTCGATAAGATCACAGAGTGGCTGGGGGGCGATGCAAGGGATGATGAGGAGTTTTGCGGGCTGTTTATCTTTGAATTTGATGAGGAGGGTAGGATCATTACACATACTATCGAGCATGCGGAGCAAAGTGGAAATTGGGATAGGCCGAGTCGCGTGGTCACATTAACGGACTGGTTGTTGGGGAGGATGAATGGAAATAGTAAGAAGGTACCGGAGCTGGCATGGAGTTGTGCCGATGACGGAAATGGGAGAAGGAGATTTCGAGGAAGGAGGGAAGATCGTTGACGATGTGGTATGATGGCTAATATGGAAAGTGATGGCCACGGACTTCTAATGAAGTGGACGGTCAAGTATTACAAGTGCATGTTTAAGGCGTTGTCCTGGGTGGTAATGCCCCATTTCCTCACATTTGCATTGGAGGAAAGGGGAGAAATTGTCTCATACGTGGTTGTTTTTCTGTACAAACGCTACTCATGATATCCATACTTCTCTGGTACTCTTCAATGAGACGGCTTACTAAATGATAAGAATGATCAGTGTAACACAGCTTCCAGTGCCTTCGCGAAAGGAGAAATGGACTGTCGTTGTGCTGAGTTGTATTGATGAAGATGGACTTGAGCAATGAATCTGATGTAGCGATGCCCACGCTTTGAAGAGCAGGTACTTTGAAAATGTATATTTTCGTTTGAAATCGAACCTCTATGCATTTGTACAAGGACCCAAATATAAACAGGATGCCAATCCACGCCCAATCCCTTCTTCTGCTTTCCCACTACGACCAACTTGCCAGAGCAAGCGTCACCCCCATGCAAGTAAGCAGGCTAGCCATTGATTCGCTTGTGGGCGTATTTGAGCCGCACAATCACCTCTACAAAATACACTCGTCGAACACATCGCCAAGAGACTAATCGTCGTCACTTGGGGGTGGGCCCCGTCTTGGTTTGCTCTGCACCATTCCCTTCCCTGAATATCCTTCAGATGACACACCGGTGATGGGCTCTGTCTTTTGGTTCTGAAGGACAAAGTCAGCACCTCGAAAGAGCTGTGGACTGAAATCTGCCTCAGGCAGTCAGAATTCGAATACACTCACCTTCAGGTATTCGTTCGTCATTTCTTGATACTGTGCGTTCATTGTACCTGGTGGTCCACGTGCGAACATCCGTATTCCTAGGAAGAGAACAAAAGATATACCGACGCCAAGCATGGTGTATCCGAAAACCATCCAATTTTCACCGGGAGGAGGAAGGGCTCGAGGCCCGTGAGGGCCGAATGCAATCCAGTATGCTTTGAAGAGAAGTCAGCTTAACCTGGAGCCGTAAATAAAACTTCGTGACTCCGCGTTTCGCCAACTCCTGTCTCATTTTGTGTCGTAAAGACCCAGAGATATATCATAGCAACACGGATTCCTCATGAATAGTCCTAAATGTCGACATACCTGCTTTCCGCTCTTGCAAAGTCATTTCATGCCAGTCGTTTTTCATTCGATCCCTCAAAGCCATCCATAAATCCGCCTGCTCCTGAGGAGGCATTCCCTCCCATCGCTTCTCAATCTGCGCCAGTGTAGGGTTTGATATGGCATGCGCAGCGACTGTGCGCCTTTGCTGGCATCGAGCATCGGCTGTACATATTGGCAAAGTAGATCTAGGGGTCCGAAGAATTGTACGGATCGAGGGGCCTCGGAATGAAGAGGAGCTGGGAGCAGCTCGAGGGAGCGATCGTAGCATCATTTCGATGTGTTGGAAATGCGGCGGGATAGGTGTGAGGAGTGGAGATGGTGTACAGCTGGGCGTCGCAGCTCCTTTGGCCTTTCGCAGCTCAATTGACCGTGGTCCGCATGGAGAATATGGTGATTTCTTTAAGGTCAGGCCGGCGGTCGTGTACAAAATTGGGCTTGGCATTTTTTAGCGCCATTCTGGCGGCTTTTTCCGAAGTCAACCTCCTCAATACCACCCAAGCTCCAGCTCCACTCACTGTCCTTTCACTACTCCACTCCGACCACCACCGTTCTTTGACATCTCCTCATAATGTTTAAGAAGTAAGTAAAAGCGTTCAATGATCCTTTTCACCCTCGTATGCTGCATGCTGATCAAGGCGTTTCGGATACAGCGGACTCGCTCGAACGCTTCGAGCCTCTGCTTTCGCACGGCCAACAACATCCCGACGCGCCTTCCAACCTATAAAAAACAACTTCTCTCCAGCTCTAGGTGCGAGATTCGCGAGTGATGTGCGGGATGGCAAGATACATCAGGTCATTGGAGCTGTGGTGGACGGTAGGCCAAATATCCCTCAGCTGCAATAGCTTCCATCCACATATGGAGCTCTGTGTTCTTCTCTATGCGAACCGCAGCTGACTTGCCCTACTCGCATAGTAAAATTCGACTCCGATCAATTACCACCTATCCTCAATGCCTTAGAGACCGAAAATGCCGGGCAAAAGTTGGTCCTTGAAGTTGCTGTACGCTCTATTATAAAAAATACACGGTGTAAGCTGCAGGGTACTGACAACATCAATAGCAACATCTAGGTGAAAATGTCGTCCGAACCATTGCTATGGATGGTAAGCAAAATCAATTGATGGAATGATCATGAGACAATTGGTTGATTGGTCTTGCGCAGGTACGGAGGGTCTCGTTCGTGGGCGAAAAGCTACGGATACTGGCTCCCCAATCATGATTCCTGTTGGGCCTGGGACACTTGGCCGTATCATGAACGTCACCGGTCAACCAATTGATGAACGTGGCCCAATTAAACACACCCAGAAGAAGCCCATTCACGCCGATGCTCCAGCATTCGTTGAGCAGTCAACGTCTGCCGAAGTGCTCATCACCGGTATCAAGGTCGTCGACCTCCTCGCTCCTTATGCTCGTGGCGGAAAGATTGGTCTTTTCGGAGGTGCAGGTGTCGGCAAGACTGTGTTCATTCAGGAGCTTATTGTATGTACTGCAATTCCTTGTGTGTACAAAGGGACTAACAACTCCACCAGAACAACATTGCCAAGGCTCACGGTGGTTTCTCAGTCTTTACCGGTGTCGGAGAGCGTACTCGTGAGGGTAACGATCTGTACCACGAAATGCAAGAAACACACGTTATCCAGCTTGAGGGCGAGTCCAAAGTCGCCCTTGTGTTCGGTCAAATGAACGAGCCTCCAGGAGCTCGCGCCCGTGTCGCCCTTACCGGGTTGACTGTTGCAGAATACTTCCGTGACGAGGAAGGTCAAGATGGTAAATCAGCCTCTCGATATTCCTACATTACCTCCGCTAACTTTGCAAGTGCTTCTCTTTATTGATAATATCTTCCGTTTCACCCAAGCCGGGTCTGAAGTGTCTGCTCTTCTTGGCCGTATCCCATCGGCCGTCGGATATCAACCCACCCTCGCCGTCGACATGGGTCTCATGCAGGAACGTATCACAACCACCCGGAAAGGATCAATCACCTCCGTGCAAGCTGTCTACGTGCCGGCTGACGATTTGACTGACCCTGCTCCCGCCACTACATTTGCCCATTTGGACGCCACCACTGTCTTGTCCCGTGGCATCTCCGAGTTGGGTATCTACCCTGCCGTCGACCCCCTAGATTCCAAGTCCCGTATGTTGGACCCTCGTGTCGTCGGACAGGATCATTATGACACCGCCTCCCGCGTGCAGCAAATGTTGCAAGAGTACAAGTCGCTGCAGGATATCATTGCCATTTTGGGTATGGACGAGTTGTCGGAAGCAGACAAGTTGACCGTCGAGCGCGCGCGAAAGATGCAGAGATTCTTGAGCCAGCCTTTCACCGTCGCACAGGTGTTCACTGGTATCGAAGGGAAATTGGTGGACTTGAAGGATACCATTCGTAGCTTCAAGGCTATCATGAATGGAGAGGGAGATGATCTCCCAGAAGGTACGTCACCGCCAATCTTACCTGATCCTCTTGAATCGCTCGCTAATACGATGTCTTAGGTGCTTTTTACATGGTTGGCGATATCGACTCCGCGCGTGTAAAGGGCGAGAAGATTCTAGCAGATTTGGAGAAGAATGCGTAAGAGGGAGTTAGAGCATTGTACATTTATAGCTGGATGATGTCCACCCATCGAGCCTCCGCTTCCTGGCCATAAAAAAACCTCTCAATTTTCGTCCGTCTATGCACAGCTGGGGGTTCATGTATTCGTCTCTAAGAAATCAAAAATCCTTTACTCAACCGCGCTCTCCACTTTTACCGCGGAGCGATTGGATTTTCTCATGGCTCATGTCTATTCTCTCCGCCATCTTGATGTGGAGGGCATCAGCTACGGAAGGTTTTCCCTGTATAGATGAGGCTGGATTGGCAGAGCTCCAATGAAACTTGTACGGTATCGAATTCCTTCGAGTGATCTCTTCCATTTCTCGCGAAGTTTCATCCTCGCTTCTATCCCATCAATATCCTCATACTACAAACCTGTCGGTTGCTCCAAGTATCCATCTCATCTCCACATGTTTTTATGGTTTCTCATTGCCATGTTCCTGTTCGGTTGAAATGCCATAAGCCTTTGTGATATCGAAACCGCCGACTCCCCTCCATCGCACCCCCAGAGCGACTTTTCGACCTTCCCTCCCATCCGATAGTGAGTTGGGAGTCCTTTCAGATATCCCAACACGGCAGTCTAATTGCAGCACTTCATCCAACAAACAGCCAACCAAACACGATATCTTTTCCTCCTCAAGCTCTGTACTCCCCACGGAAGTAGTATTGACGAATTGTTTCCCAGTATTCTTTGCGGGGCGGATAAGGAAGGGGAGGAGGTTGTGGTACTTTTGTGAAGAGGTGTAGATGCGGGGGGGGGAAGTTGGTGGGTTTGGAGAGGATGGGCGTAAGGAGGTGGGAGGGTGGTGGGCTTTATGTTATGGAGCCAGGGCGCTTTTTCAGAGAGAGTTGCCGATTCGGGTGGGGACTATGGGGTTGGCTACGAGACCAGAACAACGTCTTGTGAGGAATGCATCATACTTACATGAGAGAGTGCCTTTGGAGTTGGGGATGTGTTGGTGAGGAGGGGGTGGGCTGGATGGTGGTTATTAGGGATCGTTTGCTATCGATGGAGAAACGATGGAGGGAAATGAGATTTTGGGTTTGGTCGTTATTATTGGCAAGCTTTTGTATAGTTGAAGTCCATATCTATCCGAGAAGCGAAATCGACTCGAAATACCGCTTTCCGCTCAAGGGGCTTTCTTCCTTTCCTTCCATATTTGTTTGTATGCAATACCATATGCCGAATTGTATCGCTCGCTGTTCGTATCCGTCATTATGCTCAATCATTACTTATCCTATCTTATTCTTCCATCAAACACCGTGGACTGCTGTCAAGCTTTTAGCGATCCCAGAGTCTCATTGCGGTGACACCTCTCCCATCGCCTGCTGCTCTCCCCTCCTCATCTTATCCAGACTCCTCGGAAAATACGTCTGCAACCCAAGCTTACTCTTCAAAAACGTCCCCGTCTTCTCCAACCTCTTCACATCCCTCGCCACCATCCACGGCGGATCCTCCCGACTCCCAGGCTGCATGCGCTGATGCACCACATCCAACAGGCACTCATCCAACCTCGCATAGAAATCCGCCCGGCTGCGCGCATCCGCGTCGTTGTTCCAGCCGTCGTCGCCGCCGTGGGAGTTGAGGTTGCCGCCGAGTTTTATGACGAGCTCGAAGGCGAGGGGGGGGCCGGAGGGGAGGGAGGAGAGTTCTTCGATGGAGGGGATGAGTTGGGCGAGGGTGGAGGCGAAGGTGGCGGTGGGGAGGTGGGAGGAGAGGGAGTCTTGGAGGCGGTGGAGGTCGTGGTTGAGGACGGTCATTTTGCGGTCGAGTTGGTAGTTTAGGGTCACGGCGGCGGTGGGGTCGTTGTTCATGGCTTGGAAGATGGAAGGGGGGACGTCTGGGGAGGGCGCGACGTTAGTGAGGTTTTGAGAAATTAGGGGTGGGGAATGAGGTGCGACGAACCTGCTCTGAGCCCGCGCTTGTCAATCCATGCGTGCATGTCTTCGCGCTCGTCTTGGAGTTGGCCGAGCTGGTATTGCGCATCTTCGAGCTTGTTCTTGAGGTCCTCGATCTGGTCTTGAAAGGGTCTGATGGCTTCATTGAATGCTTTGGTCAATGGATCCGGCGTAGGCTCCATGGCGGAGGTCATCGGTCGGTGCGACACGTCACCCGAAGTCACGGGCGGGCCCCTGGGTGTCGCATTATACCCCTGATCGCCCGCGGTGGAAGGTCGATAGGATTGCAATCGGTCCTGCGAATTGAAGCCGCTGGAGTACTGGGTGTCTTTGAAGGGCGGGCTCTGGTGGTGGGTGCCGTTGTTGTTAGGGTTTTCGGAAAAGGGGCGGGAAGGCATTGGGAGATCTCGGTCGTCTTTGGAGGAGCGGTCGCGAGACAGTCGGCGCAACCAGGAGGACATGATAAGAAAAAGAGGAAGTAGGAAGTCCAGTCGCTCAAGACGATGGCATTTAGTAGCTTCCTGTTTAATTGAGCCTCCCGCGAGGTTGGGCGAGTCGGGAGAGGTTGATGGAGGCTGGGAGATGAAATGGCTGGGAGCTGGGGATTGACAGCGAATGCAACGGGTACGATGCTCTTTTGGGCGAATTG
>JAABUP010001193.1_pt1 | contig 54807 bp, 43 predicted proteins | sample 5559201 | NCBI WGS metagenome assembly JAABUP01 (sample SAMN10711887, study PRJNA513373) | rock metagenome | isolation source: Antarctica rocks | place: Antarctica | reverse complement strand
GACCTCAACGACAATGCTGCGACCACCCGGGCCAGCCTGGATATCATCGACGGCTTGCTCGCCGCGATCGATGCCAAAGATGGTTACACGCTGGCGCATAGCGCCCTGGTCGCCGATACCGCGCTCCTCCTGGCCGAGGCGCTTGCTCTTTCCGACGAGGAGCGGAAGTTGCTGCTCCTGGCGGCGCGACTCCACGATGTCGGCAAGATCAGCCTGCCGGGCCAGCTGCTGCTGAAGGTCGGCACGCTCGATGTTGAGGAACAACGGCTCGTGCGGCAACATGTCGAGTTCAGCGCCACGATTCTGCGCGGCGTACCGGGCTTGCAGGCGGCCCTGGCACCGATCCTGACGCACCACGAGCGCTGGGATGGGCACGGTTATCCGGCAGGGCTGCGCGGTGAGGATGCCCCGCTCCTGGGGCGCATCCTCGCCATCGCCGATGCCTACGGCGCGATGGCGCTCGATCGCCCGTATCGCGCCGGACTCTCGCTGCCGGACCGGTTGTCACAGCTGCGACTCGGCGCGGGGACGCAGTTCGATCCCGCCCTCGTCGCGCGGCTGTGTGCCGTGTTGGGCGAGCCTCAGCCGGATGCGCTCAGTTACGCCTCATAACGGCCCTGCGTCCCCGCGCCGCGCCGTGCGTCCGCGCGGGGTGCCATGTATCCTTGCCCAGCAGTAGGGCCGTGCGAACGGGCGAGCGATCGTTTGTCGCGGCGTGCTGCGGTGGGGATGTCTCGCCGGATGCGGAGGAGAAGCAAGGCGATGGACTATGCGATCCTGGGCGGCGGGGCGCTGGGGCTGGTGAGCGCGCTGCGCCTGGCGCAGCAGGGCGAGCGCGTGACCATCTACGAGCGCGAGCCGGTGGCCGGTGGCCTGGCGTCGGGCTTCCCGATCGATGACGCCTGGCTGGAGAAGTTCTACCACCACATCTTCCGCACCGATCGCGGGATCATCCGGCTGATCGACGAACTTGGCCTGACCGATCGCCTCCGCTGGCCGCGCCCGGCCACCGTCACCCTCTGGGAAGGGGCGATCTATCAGCTCGATTCGCCGCTGACGGTCCTCCGGTTCCCGCCGCTGACCTTCCCGCAGCGGGTGCGGATGGCGGCGGCGCTCGCGTTCCTCAAGGTCGCCCCCGCCGCGCCGCTGGAAGGGAAACTGGCGGCGGCGTGGATCCGGCGCTGGATGGGCGAGGCACCCTACCGCGTCGTCTGGGAGCCGCTGCTGCGCGGCAAGTTCGGCGCGACCCGCGAGGAGATCGCCCTGCCCTGGTTCTGGGCGCGCGTCCACGATCGCACCACCGAGCTCGGCTACCTGCGCGGCGGCTTCCAGTACGTCTACGAGCGCCTGGTCGCGCGGATCACGGCGCTCGGTGGCGAGGTCCGGCTCGGGGTGGCGGTCGATGCGGTGCGCCGCGCGCCGGATGGCAAACTGATCGTGCGGACGGCGGATGGCGAGCGCCGGTTCGACCGGGTCATCTCCACCCTGCCGCCGCGTCTCCTCTGCCGCCTCGTCCCCGAACTCCCCGACGATTACCGCGTGCGCTACGACTGGGGGCGGGCCTACGGGGCGCACTGCCTGATCCTGGCGCTCGATCGCTCGCTGACCGACTCCTACTGGATGAACGTCAACGACGCCGGCTTCCCGTTCCTCGCGCTGGTCGAGCACACCAACTACATGCCGACCGGCGATTACGGCGGGCGGCATCTCCTCTACCTCGGCAACTATCGCCCGATGGACGATCCGCTCTTCCGTAAGAGCAAAGAGGAGATCGTGGCCGAGTTCCTGCCCCATCTGGCGCGGATCAACCCCGCCTTCTCGCCCGCCTGGGTGACCGCGAGCTGGTCCTTCTCCGCGCCCTTCGCGCAGCCGATCGTCACGACCGACTACAAGGAGCACATCCCGCCGTTCGACACGCCGGTCCCCGGCCTCTACGAGGCGAGTATGTTCCAGGTCTACCCGCACGATCGCGGGCAGAACTACTCGGTGCTGCTGGCGGAGGAACTGACGGCCAAGCTGCTCGCCGAGCGCTGATGGCACCACGAACCATACCCGACGCCACGCACGCGGTCGCGCGCGCTGTCGAGCCAACGCCCGCCGCGTGGCGGCTGTTCGTGGCGATCGATGTTGGCGATGCGGCGCGCGCGGCGATCCGCACGGCGCAGGAGCATTGCCGGGAAGCAGGGTTCCCGCTACGCCCGGTCGCTACGGCGGGCGCGCACCTGACCCTCCGCTTCCTAGGCGCGACCGATCCCACGCGCGTCCCGGTGCTCGGTGCGGCGCTGCGGACGGTCGCCGCCGAGCGGGGGCCGTTCGCGCTACACACCGCCGCGCCGGGTGCCTTCCCGAGCGCCGCGCGGGCGCGTGTCCTCTGGCTCGGCCTGGCGGGGTCGCTGACGCAACTCTCGGCGTTGCAGCGGGCCACCGCGGCGGCGCTGGCCGACTGTGGCGTGCCGCACGAGAGGAAACCTTTCCATCCACACCTGACGATCGGGCGGATCGTGGCCTCGACGGCGCCGCCCGCCGCGCGTACCGCCGCGCTCCTGGCCGCGTTGCCCGTGGTCGCCGCGCCGCTCCCGGTGACGGCGATCCACCTGTTGCGGAGTACCCTCGGCCCCGGTGGGGCGCGCTACACCACTGTGCTGACCGCGCCGCTGTGCGGGGCCGCGTAGGGGAATCGCTCGCACCCTTCCTGTGTTAACATAAATGTCAGGCTATGGCACGCGCGTCGCCGCGTGCGGTATCGTATAACGACGATCGGGGCGGGGCGACCGCGCGGAGATAGACAATATGAGCGAGCGAATCGGGCATCCTTTTCGACAATTTTGGTAGCGGGTGTGGCGCTGTGCGCCGTCCAAGCTGCCGACGAGTACCATGAATGAATAGCGTATGAGCGGGAGGAAAAAAGACGATGACGGTGCAAATGGCGCCGATTCACGATCGCTTGATGGCGATCGAGGCGCGTTTCGAGGAACTTGAGCAGTTGATGGGCCTGCCGGAGACGGCGACCCAGCCGGCGAAGCTGGCCGAGTATGGCCGCGAGCGCGCCGACTCCGAAGAGGTGGTCGAGGCGTACCGCAGCCTTCGCGCGCTCGAGGCGCAGATCGGGGAGGCCGAGGCGCTGGCGAATGACACAGCGGGCGACCGTGACATGGCCGAGCTGGCCGAGGCCGAACTGGAGGAATTGCGCCCGCAACGGGACGCGATCCTGGAGCAGATCCGCACGCTGCTCGTCCCCAAAGACCCGAACGATGACAAGAACGTGATCGTCGAGATCCGCGCCGGGGCGGGCGGCGACGAAGCGGCGCTCTTCGCAGGCGAACTCTTCCGCCTCTACCAGAAGTACGCCGACAAGCGGCGCTGGAAGAGCGAGATCCTGGCGCTGAGCGAGATCGGGATCGGCGGCGTCAAGGAGGTCGTCTTCGAGGTGCGCGGCAAGGGGGCGTACAGCCATCTGCGCTTCGAGAGCGGCGTCCACCGCGTGCAGCGGATCCCGGCGACCGAGTCGAGCGGGCGTATCCACACCTCGACCGTCACGGTGGTCGTGTTGCCCGAGGCCGAGGAGGTGGACATCAAGATCGAGGAGAACGATCTGCGGATCGATGTCTACCGCTCCGGTGGCAACGGCGGCCAGAGCGTCAACACGACCGATAGCGCGGTGCGGATCACCCACCTGCCGACCGGCATGGTGGTGACTTGCCAGGACGAGAAGTCGCAGTTGAAGAACAAGATCAAGGCGATGACCGTCCTCCGCTCGCGGCTCTACGATATCGAGCAGCAGCGCCTCGCGCAGGAGCGCGGCGACGCCCGGCGCTCACAGGTCGGCAGCGGCGACCGCAGCGAGAAGATCCGCACCTACAACTTCCCGCAGGATCGGGTCACCGACCACCGCATCAAGGTTAACCTCAGCAACTTGCCGGGGGTGATGCAGGGGGAGATCGAGCCGTTCATCCACGAGTTGCGGATGGTCGATCAGGCCGAGCGCCTGCAACACGCCGGACTGAACTGAGACGCGCCGCACCGGACGCCCCGCCCTCACCACGAGGGCGGGGCGTTTGCACGAATGGGGGAGGGATGAGCATGACGGGGACGGTCCGGGCGGCGCTGTTGGCGGCGACGGGGTGCCTGAGCGCGACGGGGAGCCTCTCGCCGCGCCTCGATGCGGAGGTGCTGCTGCGCCATCGCCTCGGCTGGGATCGCACGCGCCTCTTCATCGCCCTCCCCGATCCCTTCCCTGTCGAGGCGGCGCGCGACTACGACGCCCTGATCGCGCGGCGCGCGGCGGGCGAGCCGGTGGCCTATATCGTCGGCGAGCGCGAGTTCATGGGGTTGCTGTTCGCGGTGGGGCCGGGAGTGCTGGTCCCGCGCCCCGAGACCGAGTGCCTGGTTGAGTGGGTCGCCGCGCGCGTCCGCGCCGAGCCGCATTGGGCGGATGGGGCGCGGATCGTCGATGTCGGCATCGGCAGCGGCGCGATCGCCCTCTCGTTGGCGACCCTCCTGCCGGACGCGCGGATCGTCGCGGTCGAGCGCTCGGCACAGGCGCTCGGCTACGCGCGCACGAATCGGGCGCGGCTCGGGTTGGCGGGGCGGGCGGGGCTGGTGCAGGGCGACCTGCTCGGCCCGATCGGCCCGGTCGATGTGATCGCCGCGAATCTGCCGTATCTCCGCACCGCCCAGGCGCACGCCGGGATCGCCCAGGAGCCCGCAGAGGCGCTCTACGCGGGCGCGGACGGCCTCGACCTCTATCGGGCGCTGCTCCCCCAGGCGGCGCGTCTCCTGCGCGCTCCGGGCTTTTTAGCCGCCGAGATCGACCCCGACCAGTCCGCCGCGATGGTCGCCCTCTGCCGCGCCGCCTTCCCGCACGCCACGATCACCGTCGAGCGCGATCTCGCGGGGATGGATCGCTTCGTAACAGTGATAGTTCCCAGACAGAGTATGTCATTACCAAAGAAATAGCGCTTATTTCTTTGTAGATACCGTCAACGCTAGATAACTGAACCTCTCGTTTAGTGCTCCTCCTAATGAGGAGTACGGTTGCCATGTGAGCGTATATTCTTCTGAGAGCGCGATCGGTGCTTCCCTTCCTTTGGTTATTCCTTTTCCTGCATTTTCCTGCCAGCGACGTACGCCGCTAATCGTACGGCCGTCCTCAAGTCGGAAATCTGCATCAATGGTCGAATTGCTGAGCGGTTATTTCCTGTACGAACTATCGTTTGTTAGCAGAATAGCGTATCCAGTCGCATTAGAATACGCTGAGATGAGCACTTCCAAACGTTGAACGTCTTTGAGAAAATCGTATCGCCCAATATCGTGAGCACCCTGGTTTAAGAGTTCGAAAGGTTCTCCGCTGTGTTCGATCACCAGAGATCTTGTCTTGTATTTGAGTTCAAATAGGTGGAGATGATCGCCTAATTCTACCCGTATGTCGATATACATGCGCTGAGCTATTTTAGCGCTACGTCGTTCCAAGCGAATACTAGCAGTAGGCCAATGTCGTTGGATCATCCACGCTAATGTATGCTGAAAATCTTTCTCAGCATGAAAGATAGGGCGCTCTCGGGAAATTTCGTTGAGGAGTTGCGGAATATCAATATGCTTCATCATCGTTCATTATCCCCCCCTCGGTTATTTCTCTCGTAACTCACTCCGCCTCGTAGCTTGGGAACTTGAAGCCCATCTCCTTGTTCAGCAAGCCGCCCTGCCAGAGCGCGGCGATGCGGCGCTTGTCGAGGCGTTCCCCGGCGAAGACCGGCGGGAGGACAGGGAAAATCGGCATTCCGGGCGGCGAGCGACGGACCGGCGCACACCCCGCAATCCGACCGTGGCAGATGGGCAACAGCCCGGTCAGGGAAGGGGTCGGCATGGACGTGACGACGGGACTCGAACGGTATCTGCGGCACCATCGGGCGGAGGGGGGCACCGCCAAGACCCAGGAGAACCATCGCATCTCTATCGGACAGTTCGCGGGGTGGTTGGTGGCGGAAGGACGACCCGGCGACCTCGACGACCTCGATGCGGATGCCCTGCGTGCCTACATCGAGCACTTGCGGGGGCGGGGGCTGGCGCAGGCGAGCGTGGCGACGAAGGTCCGCAGCCTTAAGGCGTTCGGCAAGTGGGTGGCGCGGGAGGAGCACGTCGTCAAGGACCCGTTCGGGCGGGTCGGTCAGACGAAAGTCGATGATACCGCGAAGGCGACCCTGACGCCCGCCGAGGTGGACCGGCTCCTCGCCACCTGCGACCGGCGACGGGTGGTCGGGGCGCGGGACTTCGCGCTCATCCTGCTGCTCTTCTCCACGGGCCTGCGCGCCGGGGAGGTGGTCGCCCTGCGTCGCGACGACCTCGACGGCGACAAGGGGCTCATCACGGTGCGGCGCGGGAAGGGCGGGAAGTTCCGCGTCGTGCCGCTCGGGCGGCCCGTGGAGCGGGCCATCGGCAAATACCTCGACCACCCCCGCCGTCGCCAGTACGGGCGCTCGCCCCTGCTCTTCCTCACCGACGACGGCAACCCGCTCGACCCGAACCACCTCTGGCATCTCCTCGAACGGCGCGGGAAGCGGGCGGGGGTCCACGCGCATCCCCATAAGTTCCGGCATAGCGCGGCCATCCAGTACCTGCGTTCGGGCGGGCGCGTGGAAGTGCTGCGGTCGATGTTAGGCCACACGACGCTCGACATGACGTTGCACTATGCGCGCATCGTGGGCCTGGACCTGGCGGAGGCCCATGCCACCGCCGACCCCGCACGGAGCCTCAAGACGCGGGTGTAAGCGACGGCGCGTGGGAGACGCGCAAGACCGCCGACCCGGCCCGGAGCCTCAAGGCACGCGGGTGAGGGGACATGACGCGGTTCGCGGGCGTAATAGAGTGGCTTTTATTGAGGCAGCGAACCGCGTCATTCGCTGTGGCGTCGCAGGAAGAGCAGGCCAGTGGGCTCGCGGTGTCAGCGGCACCGCGAGCCCACTGGCACGATAATTAGGCACAGCTATCGCCCACTTCGAGGTGAGGACCGCGTAGCTACACCCGGCCAGCGGCATAGGGGGCCGTCAGGGCATATGTCCTCGTGGACACCACCGCCATCGCCGATGAGGCGTCATTCGGCGTGACTTCGCCGCAGGTCACCACACCGAATCCCTTCCTCGAAAGGGGCGGTTGTATAACTTACGCGCACGACAGCCACCTCCATCGGGGCGTGGGCAATGGTCGGACCAGCGCGGTGGCTCAGGATACCCTGGTATGCCGCAATCTTCCGACATACCTTGTAGCGCGGGCAGGCATCCAGTCAACTGTTCCCGAGCGCCAAGCCGACGAGCGCGTGCAAGCGTGGCACCTGGGTCGCCAGCACATCCGCTTCGGTGACGGCTTCCCACAACGGGCCGACGCCACCGTATTCGAGCGCGATGACCCAAGGTTGACCCCAACGTCCGGCGCGGATATGGTCCAGTGCCCACCCGGTGAACGCCCAATCCGCCTCGGTCATGGGTAGGTGGTCCATCAGACGCCCGACGTAGCGTTGCATGACCGTGGGCGCGACACCGCCCCGCGCAAGCATGGCGACGAAGCGTTCCCCGAACGGCTGTACCCCGCTGACATGGACCTCCCGAATGGCGGCGACCGGCAGGGCAGCGCAGTAGGCGTGTGGGTCTATGCCGAGGATGTGCGCGGCCAAGCGCACATGGGCGAGGTCCAGCAGGAAGCCGCAGCCGGTCTCCGCGACGACCCGACCGATGACCTCCGGCAGATACGCGGGACGCAGGTGCAAGCCACCGTTATCGTGGTCGTTTTCGACGATAACCCGTGCCGCGCCGAACCGGGCAACGACCGCCCGCACGTCGCAGATGAGGCATTCCGTCACACGTTCGACATCGTGCGCGGCGGTCGTGTCGGTGGGCATCCCCGGCAGGTCCGCCCCAGTCGGCGAGAGATGGACGTTGACGAACGGCGTGCCGGTCCGTTCCAAGAGGGCCTCGACTCGCCCCCAGTCAGCCGGTTGCCCGGTCTCGGTATCCACCGCGTCCCCGATGCCTGCCCCCGCCTTGAGGGCGAAATGGACATAGGCGGGGTGGGCGTCGAGGACAGTAGGGAGTAAGTCGGGCCATGCGGGGCATTTGAAGGTGTCGGCGGCGATGTGCCCGCTGGCGAGGAGCGCCGCCGCCGCCCGCGAATAATGCACGGCGCGTTGCACCATCGCTCCTCCTCTGTACTCGATAGCGCTCGCTGCGGCGACGATGGTATCCGCCCCGACCGGGGTCATGCGCGCACGCCGCAACGACCTATTCACGCACGCGGTCGGGCTCGCTGCACGCACGTTCGCCCGTGGATGCCCCCCGACGTGGCCGCAGTATATCGCCACCGACCAGGCTATGCTACACTGCGCGACGATGGGCTGCGCCACCCTCGGCACGATTCGTACCAGCCCACACTACCACCATGTCTGACGATTGGACCCCTGGCGAGGCCCGGATGTGGGCACGCCGCCTTCGCAAGGTCGGCTTCTCCCCGGTGACCCTGCATTACGATGCGACGGGAACCGTGACGTGGGGGCCAAGTTGCTGGTATCTGCGCTGCAACTGGCCCTACGACCTCGCCGCCTTGCCGCTCAACCTCTACCCCTACTTCGCCCATCGCGACGACGACGACTACGACGGTACCTACGAGTATTGGAGCGCGGTCCGCCTCGTCTTGGGCCGTGGCGCAGCCCAAGCGCTACTGGCGAGCTTCCGCGAGGTCCGCCTGGGCATGGGCTCGCGCCCGCTGCCACCCGTCGAGCGCGACCCCTGGGAACCCCCATGCGTCCCCGCAGGGCGACTCCGATGGGACCGCGACGACTGGCCGCGAGAGGGGTGGCGGCACCCGGATTATATCCCCTGACCGGCTCATCGGTTTCTCGCGGCATGCCCTCTTGCGGCGGTCGCGCAAATGGCAAAACGGCAGCAGTCCCGGCCAGCGCAGACCCCCGATTTGACCAAGGAAAATCTGGTTCGGGGTGAGCGTTTGCCATGAGCAGGGCGGCGGGCCACGAACGTCGCGCCTATACCCCATGCTAGAATCGTGAGTGTCAATCGATGCGACAAGCGGTGTAGGGAGAAGGGGCGACGTGACGGGGTAACCGGTGCTAGAGCCGCAACAAGAACGGCTTCTCGTGACGCTGGCCGACGCCTGGGCGGTCGAGCGGCGCGAATTTCACGTCATGCACGGTTACGATGACTGGAAGATGTACCATCCCGGCCAACATCCCGCGAACACCGCCGACGAGGGTACACCGCTCATGTGGCCCGATATCGAAGAACTCGCGGCGGCGAGCCTCGCCCGCATCACCTCCCCCGGCACGAGTTTCGTCCTGACAGCGGCGGGCGTGCGGTATGCGAAGCGGTTACGGCAAGGCACTGACGCCGCAAGAGCGGAAGGAGTGGGTCGCGTGGGAACGCTGACGAAAACGGCGGCTCCGTCTCTAGGCCACACTGTCACCCCCACAGGGAATGCTTCCTTGCCCCATCACTCCCACCATCGCTCCCAACTCCCACTCCTCTAGAGGAGTGGGAGTTGGGAGTAGGAGTATGGTCCGATTTTTGGAATACCGTGGGGGCACCATGGGAGTGTGAAAGTGGCCCTGTCGGATTGTGATGCTGCGCGTATGTGACACGAAAGCCCTCCGGGGCGTTGAAACTTGCTCTTTGGTACCATGCCCTCGGCCTACTGCTAGAGAGCGAATATGGCGGGGTAAGAAGATGCTGACACCGAACGAGCGTGTTTATCTCCTCGGCCTCGGCGAGCGGATTGACCTGAGCGGTGCCTCGTTCTCGGGGGCGGACCTGCATAACGCCAACCTGTTCGAGGCAAATCTTATCGGGGCGAAGTTTGGAATCGCGACCCACCCCGCCGATGTCGCCGGGGTCAACTTCCGTGGAGCACAACGCGATGGCGCGGATTTTCGTTGGGCGAAGCATCTCACGCTGGCTCAGATTGCCGAAGCGGCATCCGCCGAGGGTGTGCTCCTGCCGACGTACCTCTCGGAAGAGGGCGACCCGGCCTTGGTGATTTCTTGCGGCAGATAGGCTTCCCAACACGACCGGTGCGGGCCGCGTACCAGGCGATACTCCACCATCGTGAGCACGGCGCGGCTCCGGGGCAAGAGCGCCAGCAAGCGTTCCCGGTCGCCATGGCTGAGCAGTTCTTGCACCTCGGCCATGAATAGCATGTCGCGGAAGCCTTGGTGCGCGATGATGCGGTCGAGGGCGTCCAGGGCGGCTGCGCCAAAGTCGTGCCCCCGCTTGAGATGACCAGCGGCAGCGGGGAGGAGCAGATGCCGCACGTCGCGCCAGAGCAAAGCATAGGGACGGCGTATCTCCGGGAGAATATTGTGGTAATAATTCCCAATCGCGACGCCGCCCATGCCGCCACCGGTCACGACACGTCGCGCTACAGGCGCGTACGACCAGGAAGAAAACGCGTGTGTCCCTTCGCGTTCCCACGAGACAAACGCGGACGGCGCGGTACCAGCGGCCAACGGTGTGGTCGCGCCGGGGAACAACGGGAAGACCGATGCGGCAATTGGCAACGCCGACACCGCCAATTCGACTGGCAAGTCAAGCAACAGCGTCAGGAACGGGCGCGTCTCGGGATGGGCGAAAGCATCACGCCAGTGCGCCTCATCGAGGATAATGGCTTGTCGCTGCTCACGAGCCATCATCACGACGGTCCCCCCGCATCGTTTGCGCGGCTTGGTCGGTCAATCAACCACCAGTCGATAGAATCAGGCGGCGATTGTTGCTGCGATGGCAGGTGCAACGCCGCGAGGGCGGCAATAACCGACGTGGGAAGGCACTGGTCGCAGCCACGCCACGCCTTCACATTGCCGACACCGATGGAGGAGAGCGGGCGCTGGCGCAAGGGGCGTCGGCACGAGGGGCAGGCATAACCGGGCATCGGGGCACCTCCGTGGCCTACGACGGAAGGCTGCCCTGTCGGCCCGGTCGCCGACAAACGCGAAGCCTTCCCGCAGCAACAGGAAGGCTCGTAGACAAGGCGTGCTTTCTTGGCACCGCTTGCTCGTCACGAGCCGCATCGTCGTCCCCACGCATACAGCGGGGCTGGTGACCACCTTGGCGGTGCCGAGGTTGGTGCGACGGTCGTCGGGCCAGTGCCCTCGCGTCGGCTCGTGATGCTCGGGCAAGTGTAGCACGATGGCACCGGAATTTACATTGCGACACCACGGTGGCGTACCGCTGTGGTCTGATATAGGTACAGGGTTTTGTGTCCCTATCTTTTCGCAAACCGATGTGGGCTCACGCGGGTTGACGTGAGGCGAATATGTGTTCTACCCTGTAAAAACTATACGGTGCGGTGCGATGACGCGATTATGAAGGGTCTAGGCGATGGGCGACAAGAGCGCAATCGAGTGGACCGACGCGACATGGAATCCTGTGACGGGTTGCACCGCTATCAGCGCGGGTTGCGACCATTGCTACGCAGAACTACTGTCGCACCGGCTGCAAAAGATGGGAGTGGCAAAGTATCGCAACGGCTTCACGGTCACGCTGCATCCCGAAGCCCTGGCGCAGCCGCAGCGTTGGAAGTCGCCGCGCCGCGTCTTCGTCAACTCGATGTCCGACCTGTTCCATGCTCGCGTCCCGCATGAATATGTGGTACGGATTTGGGACGTGATGCGCACGTGCCCGCATCATACCTTCCAGGTGCTCACCAAGCGCCCGGAGCGGATGGCGCGCTTTACCGCTGATTATCCCGCCCCGCCGAACGTATGGCTCGGCACGTCGGTGGAGGATAGTCGTGTATTGGCGCGCGTGGACCGGTTGCGTGAGTGCCGCGCCACCATACGTTTTCTCTCCTGCGAGCCGCTCATCGGCCCGTTGACCGGTCTCGATTTTACTGGCATCCAATGGGTCATTGCGGGCGGTGAGAGCGGCGCGCACCATCGCCCGATAGACGCCGAATGGGTACGCGCGCTTCGCGATGGTTGTATCCGCGTGGGTGTGCCATTCTTCTTCAAGCAATGGGGAGGGCGTACCCCAAAGCAGGGGGGACGCGACATTGATGGACGGACATGGGATGAATTCCCTCCTGTTCGACGGCATGAGAACCTCGCGCAGTCGTCCAGTTGAAGCGCCCAATCTGCGTCGAGACCGTACCCTGATAACCTGACAGCGCATTGTCTATACTCACTGCATCAAGCGTCATACTCACCGGAGTCCGTTGTTGTCGCGAGCGTGGGGGCGACAATGTATATCCCGGATGGTTATCGTGGGCGCGAGCAAGCCTTCGTCAAGCATCGGCTCCTGCGGGGATACCTCGAAAAGCTCATCATGACCGTGGGACATAGTCGGGCCCGTCGCATCAATTTCGTCGATGGCTTCGCGGGACCGTGGCAGGACGAGAGTGCGTCGCTTGGCACAACGTCCATCGCCATCTCACTCGACATTATGCGCGGTTGCCGCGACAAGTTCATCGCGATGGGCCGCGCCGTACCTGAATTCCGCGCGCTCTACATCGAGCGTAGTCGCCGCAGCTTCACGCGCCTGCAAGGGTTCCTCGCCGACGCACCGGCTGGTATTGAGACGCACGCCTTGCATGGCGCGTTCATCGACCAGGAGCGGCGCATACTCGACTGGTGTCACCCCGACGATTTCACTTTTTTCTTCATCGACCCGAAGGGCTGGAAGGACGTGTCCATGCCCAAACTGCGTCCGTTGCTGGAACGACCCAACTCCGAATTCCTCATCAACTTGATGTATGACTTCGTCAATCGCGCCGTGTCGCAGGAGGCGTTCGCAGGCGAGATGCACGACCTCTTCGGTGAAGACGTGTCGCGCGTGGTGGACCTGTCGGCGTCCGCAAAAGAGCGCGAGTGGGAATTGGTGCGGCTCTACCAGCGACGACTCCGGGAAGCGGTCCCCGCCAGCGGTGAGCAGCCGCTCACCTCGGCAGTCGGCATCCTCGACCCGCAGCGCGCGCGCACCAAATATTATCTGGTGTATCTCACGCGGCACCCGAAGGGTATCTTCGAGTTCGTCAAGCAATCCGAGGACGTTGATATCGTTCAGCCCCATGTCCGGGCACAGGCACGACGCGAGCGAGACATGGCCCGCACCGGGCAACAGTCACTGTTCGCCACGGAGGTGTCACTACCCGTTGTCGGTCCGACGCCCCAAGCGCCGCTCGGCGAGGTCAAAGCGTATTGGCTACGCAAGCTCGCGCGTCAACCACGCGCCTTCGGGCTGATGGACTTCGCGATGATGCATGAGGAAACCGGTTGGTTCCACCGAACACTGCAAGAGGGGCTTGGAGAGTTGATTGCCGAGCGGTACGTCTGTAACGTCGATGCCGCCCGTAAGAGGCCGAAAAACCACGTTCATTTTGATGACAATGAGCGACTTGTGCGGTTGGATTGACCAACCCTAGGAATGTGTAGCATTCGCATACACTCTCGATGGGGGGCTGCTACATGCCTAAGCCTCGTCGAAGAAGTCGGCGTCTGCCCGTTTGACCGTATAGGTGGCGACCTCGGCCACGCCGATGCCGAAGTCAATCATCAGTTGCGCGAGTTGCTCGCCGTCGATGAGGACGATGCGCTTCTCGATGATGCGCACGTAGTCCAGCGCCTCCTTCGAGAACGACGACGTGGTGATGAGCACGCCCTTGCGCGCCCGCTGCCCTTCGAGGCTCCCCGCGAACGCCTGCACCGTCGGCCTGCCGACGGTCCCCGACCAGCGCTTCGCCTGGATGTAGACCACATCGAGGCCGAGGCGGTCCTCCTTGATGATGCCGTCGATGCCCTCGTCGCCGCTCATCCCGATGGCCTGCCCCGCGTCCTTGCGCGAGCCGCCGTAGCCCATCGCCACCAGCAAATCGACGACCAGACGCTCGAAGAAGCGCGCCGAGTTGCCCTTGACCCGTTCGAGCAATTCCTGCGCGAGGTTGCGGCGCAAGGTCTGGTAGCTCGCGTCGAGCGTCTCTTCCGGCGTCTGGCCGAGGCCGAGGATATCGACGCTGTCCGATGGCAGCGCGGCGGCGACCGGCGCGACGGGCACGGCACCGTCGTGCGTCGCGGCGACGCCGGTCCCATCATCCTGCTTCGTGGCACGCCGCTTGAACTCGACGAATTCGGCGAAGCGCTGCAACACCTTGTTGTTGATGGCGGCGGGCTGCTCGCGCAGCACGGATACGCCGCGCAGGGTGATGCGGAAGCGCGCGCGACCGGTTATTTCGAGGAGCCCCGCCTTCTGCATATACGTGCGCGCCCACCCGACCCGATTATCGAACTTCTGCTGCCGCCCGCTTGGGATGAGTTCGCGCCGCTCGTCCTCGGTCAGGCCGAATCGCTGCGCGAGGGCCTCGACCATCCCGGCGTTGGTGTGCTCCTGGCCGTCGCCCGTCGCTTGCAGGAGCGGCAGCATGCACGCCTGATAATCGGGCACCGTCATGGCCTATCCTCTCGCTCCATCCGTCACCCTTCGTCCTGCCATTTGTCGCCGGTCATGTATCCCACGACGACAAGGCGCATTATCGCCGATATCGAGCACGGTGTACACCAGTGGCACCACTGGCCATTGTCGCGGGCGTCATTCTTTGAGCAAAGATGAGACGATGGCCTGACATCGTTCTTACCGCGCTCCGGTACACTACAAACACGCTATCGTACCGGAGCGCGGTAGGATAAAAACCGCTCGATGTGGGCGCTTCGCGTGCCACGATACAGCGTGTGGACGACGACGCCCCTGCCCAAGGGCTGCAACGGCGCGAGGCCCTTAGAACGGGTGTTTTGCCAAATGGGTATTTAATCCTCCTTCGACGCTCTTTCGTACGCCTCAGGCCATCTGGTGACCCCTGGGCACCTGTTGCAGTGCTGCTTGCCGCGACTCCCAATCCGGGAGGTATGCCGTGAGGAAACTCTTGAATACCTTCCCATGATTCGGCACGAGCAGATGCGCGAGTTCGTGGACGATGACGAACTCGCCGAGTTCCTTCGGCAGGGTGAGGAGGTCGGTGTTGAGGGTGATGCGCCCGCCGCGCGACATCGACGCCCACTTGCGGGTCATCGACCGCAGGTGAATCTGGGTGATGCGAACGTTCATGCGCGCGGCCCACGCGCGCACCGCCCACCGCACTTCCTCCTCGTCCTGCCACGAGTGACCCGACGCGGTGCTGGCACCGAACGGCCCGGTCATACCCGCCGCAGCTTGAGCAAATCGTTCGTCGTCGCAATCATCCGCTGCGCGCCGACCAGCGGGCGCAGCGTCCGATAGAGGGCCGAGCGCAACGCGGACTGCTGCCCCTCGTGCCAGCGATAGTCGGGGAAGCGTGAGAAGACCCCTTCCACCTCGTTGGCCTGCGTAACCGCCGCCTCGCCGGTGACGGGCGCGAGGAGGCGGTAGACGGCGAAGGCATTCGGGTCGAGGCCGAGGCGCTGGCGTTCCCCATCGGCCTCGACGTATTCGAGCGCCATCTGCTCGAACGCGGCCAACGCCTCCTGCGTCGCCACCTGTCTATCTTCGTAGCGGGTCGCGAGTTCCGCCGCGCGCTCGCCAAGGGACAGCAGATAGGGCTGCGTGCCGTCCGCCGTCGCGGCGGCGAGCGCCTTGCTCAGGTTCAAGACCTGCGCGACCGGCGACGAGCCGCCCTGGCGCAGCGCGGCCAGTTCGCGCGGGCCGAGTTCGTGGATGGTCCCCGGCAATTCGAGCCGGTCGAGGGTCGTGTGGGCGCGCAGCAATTGCTTGGTCTTCGCCGTCACCTCCCTATCGACGTAAGTCCGGTCGGCGTAGGCGTTGCGGATGAGCGCGTAGAGTTCGGCGAGCGTGCGGTATTCATCGATGTAGGGCCGAAGGGCCGCGTCGGGCGAGAGGATGTCGTACAGGGTCTGGATTTGCCGGTAGGTGTGGAAGAATGCCTCGCGCGCCGCCTTGTCCAGCAACGCCTCGACCGCGCGCTCCTTCGCCTTGTCGTCGAACCCGGTCGCGAGCGCGAGATATTGGGGCGCGGTCTCGCGCATCAGGGTGGCGAAGAGGGTCTTGAGCACGTCGATATTCTGGATGACCGCGCCTACCACGTCGGAGTCGAACGCCAGGGCGCGTTCCAACCGCTCGAAGATGCCGACGTAATCGACGACGAACCCGACCGGTTTGGTCATCCCTTCGCCGTCCTCGTAGGGACGATTGACGCGCGCGATGGTCTGCAAGAGCACATGGTCGCGCATCGGCTTGTCGAGATAGAGGCAGTAGAGGATAGGCGCATCGAAGCCGGTCAGCAACTTCTCCGTGACGATGAGAATCTTGGGCTGCGTGTTTTTGCGGACGAACGCCTTCCGCAGCGCCTTCTCGTCGTCCGGCGCGAGGTGGTGACGCTTGAGGAGCGGCCCGTCGTTGTTCCCCGCCGAGATGACCACCCGCGAATAGTCGGGCGGCAAGTGCCGGTCGAGCGCTTCCTTGTAGAGCGCACACGCCTCGCGGTCCACCGCGACCAAGAATGCCTTGAAACCGAGCGGTTCGACATTCTCGCGAAAGTGGGTCGCGACCGAGGCCGCGATACGCGCGATACGCTCGGGCGCTTTCAGGATGGATTTGAGTTCGACGGCGTGGTCGAGCACCGCGTTCAGTTCCTCGACATCGGCGACCCCCTCGGCATCGGCGAGCGCGAGGAACCGGCTGTCGAGCGTCTCGCGGTCTACCCGCAACTCGGACGGGGCGAGCGCATAGTTGAGGCGGAGGGTCGTGCCGTCGGTGATGGAATCGGCGATGCTGTACTTGTCGAGATAACCGGTCGGGTCGTCCGGGCCGAAGACCTTGAACGTCCCCTGGCCGTGCGCCAGCCTATCGATGGGCGTGCCGGTGAAGCCGATGTAGGTCGCGTTTGGCAGCGCGGCGAGCAGATAATTGCCGAGGTCGCCACCGGTCGTACGGTGCGCCTCATCGACGAGCACGGTGACGCCCGCGCGCGTATTGAGGTTCGCGTCCGCACCATCGAATTTGTGAATCATCGACACGACGAGGCCGCGATAGCCCGAGCCGAGGATACGCCGCAATTCGGCCTTCGACTGCGCGACCTCGACCGTGCCGATGCCGTAGGCGCTCACGTTCTGGAAGAGTTGCGCCTCAAGCTCGTTGCGGTCTACGAGGAGGAGCACGGTCGGCTTCTCGCCACCGGGCGCGTCGCGCAGGAGGCGCGCGGCGACGGTGAGCATCGTCAGGGTCTTGCCCGACCCCTGCGTATGCCAGATGAGGCCGCGTCGCCGGTGCGGGTCGGCCACCCGTTCGAGGACGCGCTCGACCGCGCGCGTCTGATGCTGGCGCAGGATGACCTTCGTCAGTTCGTCGTCCCGCGTCAGGAAGATGATGTAATCGCGCAGCAACTTGAGGAAGCGGGTCCGGTCGAAGAAGGCGACGACGCGCCCCTCGTAATCGGCGGCGTCCGGCGATTCATCGCGCCAGTTGAACAACCCCTTGCGGCTGGTGACCCACGTCGCACCGTAATAGAAATCGAGGAGTTGCGTCACCTCGAAAACCTGCGGCAGGGTGAAGAGTTCGGGCGTCTCGCGGTGATAGCGGCGAATCTGCTCGACGCCCTCGGCCAGACCGCCCGCCTTGCCCGCCGCCTTCGTCTCGCAGACCGCGACCGGGATACCGTTGATGAGGAAGACGACATCGGCGCGGTTGCGATGCGCGACGCCGCGCTGGACCCACTCGTCCGTGACCTGAAACCGGTTTGCTTCCGGTCGCACGAAGTCGATGGCGCGCACGTTCCGCTCGCGGCGCTCCCCCGGCACGAAGACCGATTCCTCTCCGCGCAACCAACGCAGTGCATCGCGATTCCCGCCGATGGTTGCAGGGAGCAGCGCGAAGCGGCGCAGCACCTCGGCGACGTTGCCGCCGTCCACGATGCCGGGGTTGAGGCGGCGAAGTTGGGCGTCGAGGACGGAAGAGAAAAAGGTGCCATCTTCGCCGCCGCGCAAACGCATCGCCTCAGCGGGTGGAACATACTCCCATCCGATGCGCTCGGCGTAGCAGAGGAGTGGATTCTGGACTGCCGTCCTCTCGCTCATACCAACTGCTCCGCCTCAATGATGGGCAGGGCGGAGCGCCGCCCGGTCATTAGTTCTTCGAGCAGGGTACGGAAGAGTTCGTCGAGTAGTGTCACTTCGTTATCAAGCACAAATATCTTTGAATCGACGGCCCTCAGTGCAGCAACAATTGCCTGCTGTTCGGAAAGATTCGGGACCGGGATGCGTATTTCACTCAGCGTGCGATGGTCAATTTTTGGCATGCTTCCGGCTGTACCGGTCGCGTTCCTACGGAAATAGCTCCGACATTCATCGCTGCTGCGGAGATACTCCGCCAAGAACCTTGAGTCGATTTCCTCGGCGTTCGCTCGTACCCGAATCAACAAATCGGGGTAAATCGCAAAGTTTTTCGGCCCTTCGTACAAGCTGGCTAAGCCAACGAACTCAAGTGTATTACCGCGCTCGACAAAGATGTCCCCTGGCACAAGCCATAAACCAAGCACTTTTTGTGGGTCAGCATCGGTCATTTTCGTATTTTTTACCGAGAAATCATTCTTTGTAACGGCGGAAAGCGTGAGGGTACGAACGGCGTGTGGTGCATCTGTTTCCCGGCCTGAGAATCCGTTCTTCAACGGTTCTCGTAGCACGGCGCTCAGCGGAACCACCCGCCAACTTTGTGGCACTTCGCCTACGTCAGTCTGCTTGTGCGGTTCATCGTAGATGCCGTGGGAGAAGAGATGCTGCATTAGCGCAGCCTTACGCTCGCGTTCTAAAGTAAGCTCTTCATAACGTGTCGCAATGACCTCCCGAAGTGTCATCAGAAGCTTAGAAATAGCCAACTGCTCTGGCAAAGGCGGGACAAGAACCGTGGTATCTAAGAACGTTTTCCGTGGCACATGTTTCATGGTTGAACCATGTGTCTTGCGACGGATTACATCTATGTGATGGCGGAGGGTGAAGTACAAGAACATCTTGTCGATAGTAGGTGCTATATTGCTAACCTTGAAGATGTGTTGATTGAGCCACGCTTCCTCGCCGTCCCAAATGAAAGCATCCAGACTCGCCGACCACGAAATCAAAAGGTCACCTTTATGGATGAGGTATTTCGCTGGCAACTCTCCATCAAAGTAATTCAGCTTGTTGGACGACCCTGTAAGATTCTGAATGCGGATTATCGGACGCCCCTCGGTTTTCCACTCCGTTGGCTCAAACCCGTAACCATTGACGAAGTGTGCTACTTTATCCAGCGTCATCGGTTGCCACTGTCGGGACTCTGCATCCAGGTCGCTTGCGGGACTTGGAGTAAGCTCAAGCATCATTTAGAATCCGCCCAACTGTAGCATTACAAGCAATCGTTCAAGTTCCGCATCCGCCGCTTCGCGTTCACCTCGAATGGCCTCTAAATCTTGTCGGATGTTTGCGAGCGGGCGATAGGTAACTTTATCCTTGACTTCAACGAACTGCGAGGGGCTGAGGTTATAGTCAGCAGCGCGGAATTGGTCTAGGGTTACAACCTGACTCAATTTTGGTCTCGTATCCCAAGTTCGATACACCTCGGAGATGCGAGCAATACCTTCATCGGTCAGGACATTCTTCGGCATCTTCTTGACGAAGTAGGCAGAAGCGTTGACAAGCAGGAATTGTCCCTTACGGTCAGCGGGTTTGTCGCGGTGAAGGAGCAGGATGATACCCGGAGCGGTCATGTTGTAGAAGAGATTCTCCGGTAACAGGATGACACCCTCAATAACATCGGCCTCGACAAGCGCCTTGCGTATCTCCCGTTCCTTGGTCGATGACTTGCTGCCCGACCCGCGCGACACCGCACCCGTATCGAGCACTACTGCCGCGCGACCGTGTTCATTGAGTGATGCGAGAATATGCTGAACCCAAGACCAATCAGCGGATGACTGTGGCGGCACGCCGTAGGTGAAGCGGTGCCAGCCGTCGTTCTCGTAGAACGTGGTCGTGTAGTTGTCCTGGTTCCACATCGGATTCGCGACCGCATAATCGTGCCGCTGCAATCCAGCGCCGTCAGCAGCGAAACCGGGGCGCACGAACGTGTCGCCGATGGCGAAGTGCGCGTCGGTCACGTCGTGCAGGAAGGCATTCATCTTCGCGATGGCGAACGTCGTCGGGTTGAGTTCCTGTCCGAACAGTTTCGGCGATAAGAATCGCTCGTTCGGGTCAGGGTGGTGCTGCTCGTAGACGAGGCGTGTCTTGATGAGCAATCCGCCCGAACCGCATGTCGGGTCGTATACGGTTGCTTCCGGCGTCGGGTCGATGAGTTCGGCCATCAGCCAGCCGACTTCCATCGGCGTGTAGAACTCGCCCGCCGACTGGCCCTGCCCTTCCGCGAACTTCCGCAGCAGGTACTCGTACGCCTGACCGAGCACGTCCGGCGCGGCATTATCCAGGCCGAGGCGATGGCGACTGATGACCTCGATGAGCGCGGCGAGCCGGTCGTCGTCCAGGGTGCGCTGGCCGCTCTGGCGCTCGTTGTAATCCTTCACGTCGAGGACGCCCTGCAAGTCGGGATTCAGCTTCGCCACCTCGCGCATCGCGCCGGTGAGGAATTCGCCGAGCGTGCCAGCGGCGGGATGGTTGCGGATGGCCGACCAGCGATAGGCGTCGGGGATATAGAAGCGCACGATGGGACGGCGACCTTCCTTGAGCGCGTCGCGATGGTCGTCCTCGACCACTTCGCGTGCGACAGCCTCATCGCCATCCCACTCGGCAATCTGCGCGGCGAACTCGTCATCGAAGACATCGGAGAGGCGCTTGTAGAAGACGAGCGGCAGGATGAAATCTTTGAACTTCGGGGCGTCGGTCGCGCCACGGATGGCGCACGCGGCATCCCACAACCACGTTTCGAGCGCGTTGATGGTCAGATGCTCGCCCGCTCCGGTGATAGGTGTTGTTTGCTCGGTCTTGGTCGTCTTGCGGGCACCTTGTCGTTTCGTCGCTGCCACCCTGGCATACCTCCCCACTCTCTGTGCGACCAGGAGGATAGCATGCCGCGAGGCGCGATACAAAAGGCGCAGGCCGTTGCGTCGAGCTACACCCTATCAGGGATGTGCAGCAATTGGGCGCGGCTTGGTTGTTGCTCAGCCCTGCGGAAGCTGTCTGCACTCAGAGTGCGCGGGGAAGACATAATACAAGCGCGCGGCCCAACAAGACCACAGCGTATCGGGACGATTCTCTCATTGGTCACGCCAGCCTCTACATCGAGGCGCATCACCTGATGGAGTTGCACCATCTCCTCCCCGGCTCGTATTGCAGCGACAACAGCGCCATCGTCTGCGCGACGGGCCATCGGAAGCTGCACTACGCCAGGGTCGAATGTCTCCCCGCAGATGCCGGGTGGGTCGCCTTGCGTATCAACGGTGCCGGGTTCCAGTTCCGACGCACCATACTGACCGCAGGATAGCCTTCAATGTATGAAATGACATCGTATTGTTGCGACGGTCGGTTCCTCCGACCACAGCGAGAGTGTTAGAAAGAGACGTAATACAAGCATCCGGTGACGCCGACAACCCCTGATGAACCTCGCGCTATTTGCGTGGAGGAATCGTCGTCACCGACGAAGGAACGGACGCCATAGAGAAAGGTTTTATCGTTCATCAACCATTGTTGGTAGCCCTGGGATATTCGTCCTCGCGCAACGCCACTTCCAGCCGACCGACGAACGTTTCGAGGCTCATGCCAACCGCGAGGCACCATCGCCGCAATTCCAGCACGTCCATCTACCGGTCGCCGGTCAGGATTAACGCTGTAGCACCATTGAACAGGCCAACGCTTAAGGCTGTTCAGCCTCTGGGGCGGCGGACCGCTGGAATAGCTCCCCTGGGTGGACCGCCAATGCTTCCGCAAGTCGGTGGATGTTGATGAGTGAGACGTTGCGGTGCCCGCGCTCGATACCGCTCAAGTAGGTGGTGTGCAAGCCTGCGCGTGCGGCAAGTTCCTCCTGGGACAATGAACGGGCGCGACGCAACTCGCGCACGCGCAGGCCGAAGGGGATTCGAGGGTCGTCGCGAACGTCCGCATCCATGACCCGGATTGTTCGACCAACGCCCCGTAGCGACCATAGCCAATGAGTAAAGTTCTGATATACTGGCGACCAGAACGCGACAGCCAACCGCGCCGGTGCCGCAGCCTTGCTCGTGACGGTAGCGGCTAACCGCCTACGGCATCCGGCGACAGCGGAGGGTGTGGTGCAGCAGATGCTGGAATATCCGCTGACGGTCGGCATCGCCTTCCCGGTGGTCTGGGCCATGCGCGGATGTCGGCCTACCGGCGACGTGTACCGCTGAGGTAAGGAAACGAGCACCGCAGCGACGCATATCTGAGCGATAGCATACAGTTGTCATGAAGGTTGCCATTGACGGTTTCGTGTGCGATAGTATGGCATCGTGACATTTTTCTACAAGGGGGTCGAAGGGGATGGGACGCGCACGACGATTCGGGCTCATCGCGGCAGTGCTGGTTATGCTCATCGGGGGCATCGCGGTCTCTCCGTCGCTGGTTGGCGCAAGCGGTACCTGGGCGACCACCGGGGGAATGCTGACGGCGCGGTCTCACCATACCGCGACGCTGCTCCCAAACGGCAAGGTACTGGTCGCTGGCGGCAACGGCAGCGTCGGCTACTACGGCAACGGCTCGCTCAGTTCGACGGAACTCTTCGACCCGGCGACCGGCACCTGGACGCCCGCCGCCCCGATGAACACGGCGCGGGACGGGCATAGCGCCACACTCCTGGCCGATGGGCGTGTGTTGGTCACCGGTGGCGAGAGCGTCAGCTATCCAAACGGGCAGCAACAGACGCAAATACTCAGTAGCGCCGAGGTGTATGACCCAACGACGAACAGTTGGAGTACAGCAGGTATGCTGCAAAAGGCTCGTACCTTAGCGGGTGCAGCCTTACTAAGAACCGGGCCGAATGCCGGAAAAGTTCTCATCATCAGTGGTTGCGTCGGCATTGGCTACTCCTGTGGCTCTTCCTCTTCTGTCGAAATCTTCGACCCCATGTCCGGCACCTCAAGCCTCGCAGCTTCTACGTCGCGAGATTATGGCAACTATGGCCCTGTCGCACTACCGCTGAACGATGGTCGTATTTTCATAATAGCGCGGGGATACGCTTATATCGCGGAGGTATACAATCCAATTAGCAATACCTGGACCGATACGCTGCCATTGGCGGGTTCGTCACCCTCGCCTGCTCCTGTCCTGCTCCCGACCGGGCGGGTTCTCCTTGGTAGCGACGACCTGTACGACCCCGCCACCAATACTTGGTCACGCAGCGGGTCGAGGACGAATACTGCTGCATGCGGTGGCGATGCTGGCGCAAGCCTACCCTCGGGCATCGCCGTCTTCGTCCGTGGCTGTCGCTATGACCCCGCCACGGACCGCTGGTCTACCATCCCAAATCAGCCCAATTACCTGAACTACTTCGTGTATACCACTACGCTCCTTGCCGATGGGCGGGTGCTCATCGCGGGTGGCGATGCTCACAATGGGCTTAATGTCGCAGAACTATACAATGACACGCCCTTCACCGTTGCCCTCACCGCCACGGCTGGTGGCACCGCCGCCGCGACACCGGCAGGCCCGTACACGGGCGGCGCAAACGTCACCCTGACCGCGACCGCCAGCCCCGGCTACCTCTTCACCGGCTGGACGGTCGATGGCAAACTCGCCTCGTATGCCAACCCGCTGCCCCTGACCATCAACGACGCCAGCCGCACCGTCGTCGCGAACTTCGGCCCACTCTCGTCATTCAGCGATGTCGCCCCCGGCACGCCCGCCGCCGAGGCCATCGCGCAACTCGCGGCACGGGGCATCATCAAGGGCTATCAGGACGGGCGCTTCGGCCCCGCCGACCACACCCTGCGCGCCCAGATGGCCGCGCTCATCTGCCGAACGGTCGGGTGGGACGGCGAGTCGCACCCCAACCCCTTCACCGACCGCAACGGCGTTGACGACGGCCTCTGGCAGAACATCGGCACGCTCAATTTCCATGATGTCGCGCACGGCTACAGCTACAACACCTACGGCACGACCGACGACGTGCTGAACGTCCAGGTCATCGCCTTCATCTCCCGTGCGATGGTCGGCAAGGGCTATTGGGTGCAACAGTCCGCCGACAGCACCCTCTATCCCAACGTCCCGGCATCGTCCGGGCACCAGGGCGACCTCGCCACCTATGTCCACTATGCCGGGGCGTTGCCGGACAACCCGAACACGGGCGGGGCCTTCGCCAATTGGGACCAGCCGAGCACCAGGGCCTACTTCGCCCGCGCCCTCTGGCAGGCGCTCAGCAGCTACTTCGCCACGAATCAGGTGCCGTAAACAAACACCTCACTGCGGGGATATGACGAGATGATGGGCAAACACCAACACTGGTTTCGCATTCTGGCGCTGGCCTCACTGGTCAGTCTCCTGTTCACCGGTCTCGGTAGCGGTCACGCGACAGCCGCTGCCGAGTACACGGTGGCGGACCTCGGCACGCTTCCGGGCGGTACCGTGAGCAGCGCCCTCGGTCTCAATGCGGTCGGCCATGCGGCAGGCTGGTCCACCACGGCCAGCGGCAAGGACCGCTATGCGGTCACCTTTCGCGAGGGGACTGCCGTTGACCTCGGGACGCCCGCGCCCTACACCAGTAGCGTCGCGGTCGCCATCAATGCCGCCGATGTCAGCGTCGGATTTGCCTATGTCCCGCTACCCGACAACGGCTCGGGCACCGGCCCGCACCGTCCGCCCCTGGTCGAGCGCGCCTTCCTCTGGCAGCAGGGGAAAGCTCTCGACCTGGGCACGCTCGGCGGTCCGACCAGCGCCGCCACCGCCATCAACGACCGTGGACAGGTGGTCGGCTGGTCTACCACCGGCGACGGTGGGCGACGCGCCTTCCTCTGGCAGGATGGCGCGATGACCGACCTGGGGGCGCTGAACAATGGCACCAGTGCCGCGACCGCCATCAATGCGGGGGGGGATATCGTCGGCGTCAGCGGCACGGCGGCGAACTACGGTATCGACGCCATCGGCCAACTGGTCGGGTCGAGTGGCGACCATGCGGTCATCTGGCGCGGCGGGGCGCTACGGGATTTAGGCACCTTGAGTGGTACATACAGCGCCGCATGGGCCATCAACGCCACCGGCCAGGTCGTCGGTGAGGCGGCGACCGGGACGAACTACCATGCGTTCCTCTCGACCGGGACCGGTCTGACCGACTTGGGGACCGCCGAGGGCCAGCCGAATAGCCGCGCCATCGGCATCAACGGGAGCGGGCAGATTGTCGGCTATCTGCTGAGTAACAGCATCCAGAATGTCTTCGACACGTTCCTCTACCGCGACGGTGCCCTGGTCAGCCTGAGCGCCCTCGTCCCGGCCACCAGCGGTTGGGACTTGCGCTACGGGGTCGGGGCCATCAATGACGCGGGGATGATTATCGGTATAGGTGGCATCGGCAAGCAGGCCCACGCTTTCCTGCTCAAGCCGTCGGCCCCTCCGTCGCAGTGTTTCACCCAAACCAACCGCTGCCTCCAAGGCCGCTTCCTGACCTACTGGCAGGCGCACGGCGGACTCGCCATCAACGGCTATCCCATCAGCGACGAGCGCATGGAGACGCTCGAAGACGGCAAGTCCTACCGGGTGCAGTATTTCGAGCGCGTCAGGATGGAGTACCACCCGGAGAACGCCGCGCCGAACGACGTGCTCCTCGGGCAGTTCGGGCGACTGCTGCATCCCGCCGACCCGCCAGCGGCGCAGCAACCGGGCGCGACCTTCTTCGCCGCGACCGGTCACAACGTCGGCGGCAGCTTCCTCGCCTACTGGCAGGCCAACGGCGGGCTGGCGCAGTTCGGCTACCCGCTCAGCGAGGAGTTCACCGAGACCCTGGAAGACGGGCAGCCCTACACGGTGCAGTATTTCGAGCGGGCCCGCTTCGAGCACCACCCCGAGAACGCCCCGCCCAACGACGTGCTGTTAGGGCAGTTCGGGCGGCGTGTCCTCGACCAACGACGCTGAGCGTCGCGTGGGCGCGGCACCGGCTCGTATCGTCATCGTTCGAGGGCGACGCAGGAAGCGCCCCCCGCCCCACGCCGCCAGGAGGACAGTCATGCGCGACACGATTGTGCGACGGCTCGCGGTCATCATCATCGCCCTACCGGCGTTCATCCTCGGCGTCGCCCCGCAGCGCGCCGCTGCGGAGCAGTGCTACACCTTCCCGCAGACCGGGAAGAGCGCCTGTGGCCGCTTCCTCGACTACTGGATAGCCAATGGCGGCCTCGAACGGCAGGGCTACCCCATCAGTGACGCGTTCCAGGAAGTCAACCCGAGCGATGGGCAGCGCTACCTGACCCAATACTTCGAGCGGGCGCGCTTCGAGTATCACCCGGAGAATGCCGCCCCGTATGACGTGCTGCTCGGCCTCCTCGGCGCGGAGCAATTCCGGGCGCGCTATCCCGGCACCTATCCCGGCAATACGCCGGGTGCCCAACTCACCGGCCCAGGGGCGATATGCAAGCCGGAGCCGGGTTACTGCATCTACCCGGAGTTCTACCGGTATTGGGCGGAGCACGGCGGCCTGGGCCAATTCGGCCTTGCGCTCTCCTTCCCGTTCTTCGAGACGAACCCCATCGACGGAAAGCAGTACCCGACGGTGTACTTCGAGCGCGCCCGCTTCGAGTTGCATACGCAGACCGTTGGCCCGCCGTATGGGGTTTATGTGCAACTCGGCCTGCTCGGCGTCGAGCAATATCGAGCACGATACCCTTACGGCTTCGAGGGACCGTGAGGGCACAGTACGTACCGCTGGCGATGCCTTCGCCTGTCCTCGAATCGTCTGCCTAACCATGCGCTTGACCCATGTACGATGCAAAAGCAGTTACCCGGTCGTCAAGGTCTCACGCAACGATTGCTACCGCGCTGTCTGGCTATCGCGCTCGTGCGCTTCCGCTACTCGCCCTGGGCACCCCGGTGCGCGCCACCGAGGAGGGTATTCGACTGGTGATTGGTTGGCGTATACGCAATCGACAAGTGTTGTGAGAAGTATGGCACGGCCATTGGGCACGTCATTACGCCGAAGCAGTCGCTTCCAACACGATTAACGCTGACAACGGCAAAGACAAATGTTTCGCCAGGGGGTTAGGGCCAAGGTCGGGCGGGGACCGTCTCAGACTTCACCAGATACCGCAAGAACGTTTGTTCTTGTTCATTGGTGGTGATAGCCTCGACTATTGCAGCGTGCGCCTCAGGGCATTTGGCCGCTTGCCATACTTTCCAGCCGAACAGCGGGGACTGCGAATCTGGACGTGACGAAGAAGAAGAGCACGCATCCGTGAAGCACGCCTGATACAGACCGCCCTGCTATTTTTCGGTCGAAGGTCGCGCCGTGGTGGTCGGTACGCTGACCACCACGGCGCACCTCGGTACTATCGCGTTCGCGCATTGCCGCGACGAGTACGGCGGGTGTCCCGCTGCCGCCGTCCTTGCCGAATGGGGGTGGCCCCATCCGCGCCCGACCGAGAGGCTCGGGCCTCCGCACTACGTGGGTGCGCCGACCGCACTTCGTCGGCATCCCCCGCGACAGGATTCGGCTCACAGCGGGCTTCCGAACCAACCCGCTGCGACGGCCTCGCCGCGTCGTTCTTTCGCTCGGCGGGATACGGCCCGTAGCTGTCATGCGTCGCATGCAGGCGTACGGCCTCGCGTGGGGTGTGGCGCGTCTTCGGTATGATTTCGAGCGCACGATAGTAGTCGGCCTTGTTGTAGAAACGCTGCCAATTGGGGTCGAAGACCGTGTCCGCACCAATTTCCACCCAGGCGTGGATGGCGTCGGCGAGCCCGATGGTGTGGAGATAGTAGTTGATTTTCCAGAGCCCGTGACAGAGCCAGATATCGTCCTCGTCGATGTGGTCGCGAACATACTCGAAGGCTTTCATGAAGCAGACTTTCGGGAAGTACACGTCCGGGTGGACCGTCGGCACCAGGTGTGGTGCCACGGCGACTTCCGGGATGGCCGGGACGGGGGAGTGCTTGTAGAATTGCGCCCCGCACGCCCGGCAACGCCAGTTCACCCCGAACGGGGGGACTTCTGCCTCCGGGAGGCGTGGGGCATTGCATGCCGGACAATGCGCGGCGAAGAGTGCGGCTGCCACCTCCGGTGCGTTGTGGCCCATCTCTTGGATGTCGCGCCTGCGGCTACGCTCATATGCTTTCGTACTTTCCATCTCACTGCTCCTTACCCATCATATTCCGGGCGATACGAATCCACGCAGTCACGGGTGCCCGTGCCGTCATTGTCTTTTCCGGCACGGTTGTCGTTCGACCGTGCCGGGTGTGTGGTGGTTGCGCTCGTTGCAGGCCGTGCGAGGAATCACGGGCACAGTGCTCGGCGGAAATCAGACTACGGTTACCGTGCTTATGCTTTTCCGCGAATCGGGGAGCGTAGCGCTAACGCGATTCCAGAAGGATGCCATCGTACTGGTCGTAAACGCTGTCCCTGAGGCTCTTTTGTCGGAACTCTTTATAGAGTCTTTAGTATATCAAATTACTCCGGTTGCGTCAAGATATACCAAGAATAATCAGAAGAAAGTTCCACTCATCGCGTCGTTACGCGCATGATGACGGCGACCTGGCCTACCGATAGGAGCCTGAGCACGGTGGTGATAACCCTTGCCAGCAGGCCAGGGACGCCATCTACCACCCGACCTGGGACAATGTTGCTTTCCTCCACTTTGCTGTGGCAGTAACTTGGTCATCGTGACCGGCACGGTGGGCGGCACCATGAGGACGAGAACTTCTCGGGGCCGCAATCGTCCTGTCTTATGCGGCCTCGGCGGACAAGCGTTTGAGCTGCATGCTCAGCGTCTTCCGGTGCGGCAGCAGATACTCACCGCGCATCTGGTCGTATTCGGCAGTGGTCATCTCGCCCGCCAGCAACCGTGTCCCGCCCGCAGACTCGACCAGCGCCGCGCCGTAACACCGCATACCGTTGAGCGCGCCACAAAGTCCGGCAGGGTCGTCGCCGTCAATGTCGTAGGCCAGGTCCAGCAAGGCCGCCCACAAGGCGGAGTCCTCGGCCAGGTCGGGGCGGGGGTCGGTTATGGCCCGTTCCCGGCGTAATGCCACGAGTATCTCAGACTTGTGCGCGAACAGTTCGCGCACCACCCGCGCCGCGCCGGACGGACCCTCGACTACCAGCTTGTCCCCATGGCTTTGCACGACGAGGCCAGCGGAGCGCGCCTCGGCCAACACCATCACCCCACCCATCGCGTCACTTCCTCCCCCGCTGCTGCCTGCTGTAGGTCATCGGCACGCACGTCAGCACTTCCACTGCTACTTCCTCTCCCTATGGGGAGGGAGTACGGGAGTGCGGTTTGGTCGCTCTCAGGGGAGCACGCTGGCAGCACCCTGGGCGCTTGGGGGGCATCGATGCCCTGTTGTCCAGCCACCAGGGGTTCGACTACCCTGTTCAGTGCGCCCTTCCCTACCTTGTCATGGACGATGCCTCCCATTTGTTCCAGTTCGTCCTTGATGCGGTAGAAGCTGGATGAAGAAAGCCCGCTCTCCCGTTGCCACACCGTGGCTGTGGCGCTCCCCAAGCGCGCCAATGTATCCCGCACAGCGCGCTGATTAGCATTCAGTGGGCGCTCGGGCCGCTGGTGTCCCGTGGCACGTTCGCGGTTTTCTGCCCGGAGTATCAGCGAGGTCTCGCCGTCCGCGCCCAACTCCACGATGGTCCGCGTGAGGAATATCGTGGCGAATGGCTCCGCATCCTTCTGCTTGCCGCAGGACACGGCCACGGTATTCCCGTCGCGGTCCATTTCGAGATGCGTGTCCAAGGCACCCAGGAGCGCCGATGCGCCGCGCAATTGCCCGGTCCCTTTGGTGACATGGTGCAGGAGCAGGACACACGCGCCGGTGTGACGCCGGATGCGGTCGCAGGCATCGACCAACTCGCCCATCTCCTTGTTGCTATTCTCGTCGCCACCGGGCATGCAGCGGGCCAGCGTGTCGATGACCACCAGCTTCGGTGGCTCCGGCATGGCGTCGAGTTTATTCAGGAGGTGTTGCACGGCGACCCCATCGCGCAGGTTTACCGCTTCGGGGAAGAACCGACACGGGACGCTGCCACGCTGCGTGGCGATACGCCAGGCGCGCAGGCGCTTGCTCAAGCCCCCCCGGCCTTCGGCGGCGACATACACCACCGGCCCTTGTTTCACCGCATGCCCCGCCCAGGGCTGACCAGCAGCCACGGATAAGGCGAAGTCGAGGGCCAGGAACGACTTGTAGGATGCTGGCGGCCCGGACAGCACCGCCACCGTGTCGCACACCAGTATCCCGTCCACAAGCCACACGGGCGGCGGCAGCGTCAGCACCTCGTCATCGGTCAGGAGGCGAAGCCCGCTCCCCGTTGTCGGTGCTGGCACGCTCGGGTCTTCCGAGGGATAGCGCGAGATACTGGCGGCGATGCGCTCCACCTCCCGCTCCGGTAAGGGCGGGTCGCACCGTTCGGCATTCTCGGCCAGGAGTGCCGCCGCGATGGCGATTTGGCTCGCCCCTTTCCGGCGCATGGCCCCCGCAAGGCTCGCCAGGGTGGCGTTGCGCTGTCCTGCGGGTATCGCCATGCCCTCATCATGGCCCCCCGCCGATGGGGCCGGTGTGAGGCTGCCGTTGTGGATGCGTCCTTCTAGCCACGACGGTAATGGTGCAGGGGCAATATCGTCAGGATGCCCCGATACCTCCCACGCATACCGCCACCCGCTCCGATGGAGCGAGGGCGGGGCGACGATGTAGCCACCCTCACCGCGCACATCGACGCCAGTGGCGAGCTTCTTGACGCTGTTCCGCAGCGGCTTGGTGCCCGTCGCGAAGAGCAGATGCCGCCCGCCACTACCGGTGATACTCTCGATGGTGTCGGGGAGCGCGGCATGCGCCGCGACGAGGTCAGCCCATCCCTCATCACCGCCCGTATCGATGTCGATGACGACCAGCCCCGAAGCGGCACCGGTGGCGATGCCGATATTCGCCTGGGGCCATAGTTCCCACCACCGCTCGATGCATTGCTCATCGGTGGTTGCGTCCTTCGCGCCATTCTGGGTGCGTGGGTGCTTGCCGATAGTGTCGCAGTCCTGCTTGTTGCAGGTGCAGCGCCCATCCGCTCGCGGCGTGTGCAACGGGAGGACCGGCCACCCGTGCCGCGCATAGGCGAGGGCCTGGGCCAGATTGCCCCCTGCGGGACCCGGCATACCGGGGAGATTGTCGCTGTCCTGGTTGTCGATTATGCTCATAATAGGATGCACCATTCGTCCTGTCTTCGGTCGCCCCACCGCCTGCGAGCATGGGGGCGACCCTCTTTTTTCATTGCCGTTTGCGCACCGGTTCCCGGCGCGATTGTTGTGGCCTATTCGCTGCGGGTTCGTGCTTGTATCCACGCGGGCAATGCCGCAGCGGGGATACGGACGGCGGTGCCGATATGCACGGCGGGCAGTTGCTTGGTCGCCACCAACTTGAACACCATCGAGCGGCTGATACCGAGGAGCCGCGCCGCCTCGCCCGCCCTGAGCAACACCGGTTGCTCCAATGCTTGTTTCGCCATCATTTCTCCCTCCCTCGTACAGCCTGGTCATTCCCGACCCAAAAGAACACGTAGTTTCATCCGGCGTACCGCTCATTGTGGTCTCTATCTACAGGATGAACGGTATGGACACGGCGCGCAATTACCCCCACAGGGAGTACCGCCGGTGCCCAGGGGCGTTTCCAACTCTTTTATGGTAACAGCCTGCATAGGGGCGGTGGCGCAAAAGCCGGGGCAAATATCGGCGCTGCTTTTGCGCGCAGCATGCGGTGTCCCGAGCGGACACAGCGCTGTCCGACGGGGAGAAGCAGCTTCGGCATGGGGGCGAACGCTACGCGTGATTGGCGGCGGAGCGGGACGGAATAGTCAGCACGCCGACGATGCGTATGCCGCTTACTCGGGTTGGAATAGCTCGTCCATCATCCGCTGCTTTCTCTTGCCGCCCCGCTGCCGTTCGCGCCGCTGTGTCTGCTTGGCGGTGGGGAAATCCACCCCGATGAGGTCGGCCAGACGCAGCAGGCGGTCGAAACTCGCGGCCTCGTAGGGCGCACGCTTCACGAGCCACGCGTACAAATGCGGCACGTCTTCGAGTACCTGGCGCTCGAACGCTTTCATGTACCGTGCCTCGTGTTGCGACTCGAACCGACGCTGCACATCCGCGAGTTGCTCATTGAGGAGCGTGTGTGCTCGGCGCTTCAAGTCGTCCCACGCGAAACCGAACGGTTCTGTCTCCTGTGCCACCTGCCACCCATATGCCGACTGCCATTCGGGCCGCAAGAAATCCGCCGGGTCATCCGGTTCGGAATGGCCTACCGCGCCGAACATGGTGCTGAGCGATACCCAGATGGTCAGCGGTAGCTGGAAGGGGTTGAAGGGCGGATTGGGGTCATACGGATTACCGTCGCCGCCCCCCACGGGCGTGGACGACGACCCATCACCATGAATGAAGTCTGTAGCCCAACCGGCGGGGACGCCACCGTACTGCGTCAGGTTGCTGCGCGTATCAAGCGCGATACTTTCAATCGCTTGGACGTAGCGAACCAATTCGGGTCCGCCAGCGATGACAGGATGCTCCTGATATTCCGGTGAATCCTTGTAGGATGTGTAGTAGGCCGCCGCCGTGCGTAACTCCGCGAATGGGGAGCGCAGGTCACGAGGCGAGTCGTTATGCGCGGCACCCGGTTGCCACCCATCCTCGGCCATGAGCGCCTCGTTGAGCGCATCCATGAGGGTTGGCGCACCCCACTCCCTGCCCGCTCGGCGGGAGAATTCCCCCAACGAGACCAGCACCTGGACCACCTGCTCGGGCACGCGCCGCTGCCAACGACTTGCGCCGAAGTAGTGTGCGGCGTCACGCATCCGCACGAGGTAAAAAGGCTCGCGCCCGTCCAGCGCCCGCTCGAATGCTCGCCATCGCGGGCGCACATCCAGGGTGATGCGCTGCTGGTAGGAGCGACTGGCGCGATAGTGCCGCATGAGCGCCTGTCGCAGGAGGTACTGCTCCATCGCGGGGCTCAGCGACCGTCTGCCGTATTGGTTGGCGTCCTGGCTTGTGGTCATAGCACCTGTCATCCATAGCATACCCAGGGGCAAGACTGACGGGTGCATTATGCCAGAATACGCGCATTCGATTCGTATCGCCTTGTGTGCATCACTCCCACCATCGCTCCCAACTCCCACTCCTCTAGAGGAGTGGGAGTTGGGAGTAGGAGTATGGTCGTCGCCGTTTGATGCCGACGTAAGGATGCGGGAGTGATACTGTCAGCTATGCCGAGGAGGTTCACTACGCCAGGGGACCTTGCAGGACCGGTGACGGGGGGAACGTGGGGGAGCACTTCGAGCGTGGCTATGCGCCTTGTTTGGCCTGAGACCGGCGAGGTGAAAGTGCTACGAGGTCCCAGGGTGTCACGATGCCCTCCGGTACTTCCGTGTGCTTCCCGTGCCGCGTGACAATGATGGCATAGAGTCGAGTTTGTTCCGGCTCCTGACGCACGGGCTGATTGAACGCGGCACGCGCCTGCTCCACCTTCTCGGACCGCTGCATCACCTCGAAGCTGCCCTGGGGCTCGTATCGCAGCACCTCGCCGACTGTCACCTCTCCAACCTGGACAAAGCCTTGGTCGAAGGTGTGCTCCATCCAGCGGGCGATTCCCTCCACGGTGAGCACAGCCACCCGTTTCTCGCCCTCGTCGCTCGGCCAGATGACGACTTGCGAGTAGTTGTTCTCTCCCATGTCCTTCAGCACGTCCCTTATCTGGGTCGCAGGGTCGTATCGCTTTATCGGTCGTAGCACCTCCCGTATTTCGAGCGGGTGGAGGATTTGCTCGGCGATATCGGCGAATGTTTGCAGGCCCTCTGCGGTCAGGACGGCAATGGGCGTGTCGCCAGCAGGGCTATTGTGTGACAACGCGTTCCGCAGGTCATAAAAGCCTTCGAGCGCCTTCTTGAGGCTGTGATAGCTGAGCAGGGTGGCGCTCTCCTTGTCCACAGTGCTGCTACTCTTGGCCGCCTCGGCGATGATGGTGCGAAAATCCGCACTGGCTAGACGCCCACCGGCGAGCGCCTTGATATGCTGTTCGACCTTGCGAAATTGCTTGAGGAACTCGTTTACCTGGGCCGTGCTGTCCTTCGTATCCATCGACATCTCCCTGCTACGGCGGATAACATTCAACCACAAGCGCCATGATGGAAAACCAGCCACACGAAATTGTCGTGGCCGTTGCCGGATGCTGGATTGGTAATGCATCGCTCCTCATCAACGGTGCAGGTAAGCAAGCACGCGGTGCAACTCGCGTCGGTGGTCGGTCCGACGGGGGCTTCGCCTGCGGGAAACGCATCGACCCCGACCATGTGCTCAAATCGGACAAGCGGTTCTTCTGCGACGACTGCCGAAAACATGGCGTACCGCAAGCGCTCGTATCGAAAGATTACCGGGCCAGGGAAAAGGCGCAGGGGGAACGGCAAAAAAGAGCAAGAGGAACGCAAGCACGAGCGAACATGATGGTGCCTAATCCGTCCATTCCCGGCCCTCGCCTATCAGGGATAAGGGCGTGAAGTGCGAGCAGCCGCTACCGTATCCTCCTCGGATGTTCCTTCTCGCCGCGTCAGGGATGGGCCGAAGCGGGATTGATAGGCCGCTTGACGCGCCGTAGTGGCTTGTGACGTACGAAAGGGCGGCCAACGCTGTAATCCGTACGCGCACACTCTTCATGTCGTCACGGGCAGCCTGCGTCGCGATACGGGCACGGGCACGGCTGCTGGCGGTCACCCCGCGCCGCTTTCGCCTACGCGCTGCCGGTTGGTTTGTCCGCTCGTCGCCCGGTCTGTTAAACTCCTCGCGGTTGTCCATCGTCCGATGGCAGATGGGCAACCACGGCGGCGACGGTCAATTGTGGGTGGTGTGCGGGTCCGTTTTTCCCTATCGGGAAGGGTTCTACCCCGCCTCATAGCGCGGGAACTTGAAGCCCATCTCCTTGTTCAGCAAGCCGCCCTGCCAGAGCGCGGCGATGCGGCGCTTGTCGAGGCGTTCCCCGGCGAAGACCGGCGGGAGGAGGAGATCGACGGCGGTCGCTTTGGAGAACATGCCGCAGGACGCGACGCCGAAGATCGGCACCTCGTCGGGCGCGTAGGCGAGCCAGAAGAGGCTGCCGGGATGCGCGGGTGCGCCGAAGCGCTCTAGCTTTGCACCGAGCGCACCAAGCCCGCCGAGCATCGCGTCGAACGGATCGAGCGCGCTGCCACCGGTCGCGAGGAGGAGCCGCGCGCCCGCCGCCAATTGCGCCGCAAACGCCGCGCCGACCGCCGCCCCGTCATCCGCCACCTGCTCGACGGCGATCACCTCGCCGCCAAACCAGGCGATCTTCTCGCGCAGCCGCCCGGTCACCCGCTCGCGCTCGCGCTCGCCGAGGCTCTCTTTGATGACCACGCCGACCGGCAGGGGGGCGAAGGCGAGGACGCGCGCGACGCCCGCCGACGCGGCGGCAACTTCTTCCGCCGCGCGCACGTTGGCCTCGCTGGCGACGAGCGGCGTCACCTTCACCCCGGCGACGATTTCGCCCTCTTCGACCGTCATGCCGTCGTAGAGGGCGAAGATCGAGATGTCGTCGAGTTCGTTGAGCGCCTGGAGCGCGGCGGTGTCGAAGCGCAGCAGGCCGCGCGTCGCCGCGACGAGATTGAAGCGCCCTTCGGTCGGCCCGGTGATCGTTACTCCTGCCCCAGCGACCGCCGTGACGAGCCGCCGCGCGGCCTCTTCCTCGGGGAGATCGCCCGGTTCGATCGTCAGGAGATGCAGCTTGCCGCTCTCGCTCGCGCGCAACGTCTCCAGATCGTCCGCCGCGATCGTGTGGCCTTTGCGGAGCCGCGTGCGCCCGCCGATCGCGATATCGTGCGCGAGGAGACGACCGATCACCTCGGCGTCCGAGAAGTGTTGCGGGTCGAGGGCGAGGGCTTTCATCGGCGACTTCCTTTGTTGTCATAATGCGGTATTGCGGGCAGCGATGGAGCGGGTTAGCGTATCCCAGGTATGCCGCCCCAGCAACGGTAGCATAGCGTATCCCGCGCTAACGGCGACCGTGGATCGCGATCAGGACGCGGTTCGTCGAGTCCACGATGAGCGCCGGTTGCTGGCCGGGGACATGATGATCGCTGCGGCAGGTATGCATCGCCCGCTCGTCCCGCTCCATGTGGCGAGAGAAAGCGCGCGTAATGTGGCGAGCAGCAGGCCACGGAGCCGGTGTGGCTGACCGCCACGTTTCCCCCTGCTGTTACACGCAATTAACTACGACCATTTCCCCGATAGTGCTCGCGCAATGGCTATGCCAGGAGAGGTATCAGCGGGGGATTTGACAAAGGAACGGGCGGCCTTTGGGGGAAGGCCGCCCGGTGGATCGTGATGCGGGGGCATCACGGAGATGGGGTTAGTAGAGAGACGTGAGCGGCCCTGGAAAAGTTCCCCGGCGAGTAGGGCGAGTAGGCGAGTAGAGCAGGACGGATGGAGCTGACCGCGATGGCTGTCCTCTCTCGTTTTTACTCGTCTACTCGTCTACTCGCCTACTCGTCCCGCCCATCGGTGCGGCGGCGGCGACTGTTGAGATCCGGCTGCGTCAGCGTGGCCTGGCGCAGCGGCTCCTCGTAGCGCCACTGGTAGTAGTGGGCACCGACATTGCCGATCTCGATCTGCCAGCCATCGGGATTCTGCGGGCTGTACGTCAGGGTCCAGCGCTCGAACACCTGGACCAGCACGTAGCGATCGACGCCGTCCAGCGTCACCTCGACCCAGAAGGGGTCGGTCAGCGGGTGGCCGGGATCGAGTTGCTGGGTGTTGTTCTGCAACTGCGCCGACAGCGTATGCGCCGGATCGCTATCGGGGCTGGTGAAGAAGGTGCGGTCATACCAGCGGGCGAAGATATCGGCCACGTTGTGCCCGCTCGTCGCGTCATAGTTGGTCAGCAACACCTGTGCGGGCGGTTGCGTCCCGGCGGGGAAGGCTTCGAGCTTGCCGCCGGGACGGAGGAGCCAGGAGACCTGTGCCCCCTTGTAATCGTTTGTCCGGTTCGCCGCATCGGTGCCAGCGTCGGCGTAGGTGGGGGCGATCTTGTCCGGGCGCGGCTGCCCGAGCGCCCATGCCGCGATATTCCGGTCGGTATCGCTCGTCGGCCCGACGAGCGGGATCTGCGCCGCCCCGATATCGGTGCTCTGGTTATCGCCGAGATCGACCTTGCCGGTCAGCAGCTCCCAGGCGAGCTTGCCGACGCTGGTGAAGAAGCCGCCCTTCCCATCGTCCACCCGCTCCATGCGGCCCTTGTCCCAGTATTGGACCACGCGGGTCGTATCCTTGCCATAGCCCTCCAGCAGCGAGCCGGTGAAGGGCTGCGGCCCCCAGAGCCACGATTGGCGCTGGCTCGTGTAGACCTGGCTGTCGGTCGCGTTCCAGGCCGCGTCGAAGGTGGTCTTGTCCGCCGGGTCGTTATGGCTGAGGATCGCGAGACCGGTCTTCAGGGTCTGCCCTTCCATCGGCTCGGGACGGATCGACGCCCAGCCGTTGTCCTGCCAGATCGAGAGCGCGAAGTGGAGGTGCGCGCCGGTGGAGGTGCTGCCGGTGTTGCCGACGAAGCCGATCGTCGTGCCGTGCGGCACCATCTGATTGGTCTTCAGCCCGGCGGTGACGCGCGGATCATCACGCAGATGCATGTAGAGGGTGCGGAGGATCGTCCCCTGCGGCGAGCGGTGGTACATCTCCACCGTCCAGCCGCCCCCGGCGGTGGCGTAGACGTTGTTGACGAGCCCATCGGCGGCGGCCAGCACCGGCTCGCCCTCATCGTTCTCGGCGTGCTGCCAAGTGCCCTTGTTGAAATCGACCGAGTAGTAGAGGCCATTCGCGTCGTTGTGCTCGCCCTCGCCGTAGAACGAGCCGTCGCCGCCGACGTACCAGGTTTCCCCCGCCTTGAAGGGGAGGTAGAGGGGGAGCGGCGAGAGGGCATCGACGTGCCGCCCGACGATCGTCGCTTGCAGCGCGTTCTCCGGCGCGACGGTGATCGATGCCTGTCCGCCGCTGGTGAGGTTGAAGTTCGGATCGGCCACGAGGCCACCGGAGTAGTTGGCCGCCCAGTTGAGGATCAGCGTCACGTACCAATCGGCGTTGTTGTAGGAGAAGAGGGCACGGCGCAGATCGGCGGGTGCGCCGTGATCGACGAGGTAGAAGGCGGCGGCGTAGATCGCCGACTCCGCATCCCAGATCCCCATCATCCCCAGATTCTTCCCGGTGATGCCGTCGATCTTGCTGGCGTAGGGGCGGTAGCTGCTCGGCAGGAATTGCATCATGCCGAGGGCGTGCTGGTTCTCGGTCCCGGCGAATTGCGGCAGATAGGGGCCGATGGCGCGCGGATCGAAGCCCGATTCCACCTTGCCGATCGCCAGCAAGACTTCTTTCGGCACGCCGGTCAGCTTCGCCGCCTTCTCGAAGCTAGGGAGGAGTTGCGACGGGGCGACAGCGGGTCCGGCGGCGGGCAGCGGTACCCCCGGCGCGACCGACGAGCCGCCCGGCACCTCGGCGAGCGGGCGACGCGCCCCGGCGAAGTGCTGCTGGTAGTAGGCATCGCCGAGATTGCTGATCGTCGTGCCGGAGCCGAGCGACGAGGCGTGGATGAAGCGCCCGTTGCCGAGCGCGATGCCGACGTGGCTGATGCCGGGGGCGTAGGTGTTGGCGAAGAAGATCAGGTCGCCCGGTTTGATGTCGGCGGGGTTGACGTTGACCCCGACCCCGGCCTGATCACCGGCCACGCGCGGCAGGGTCACCCCGGCGGCCTTCTGGAAGATCCAGAGGACGAAGCCGGAGCAGTCCCACCCGGCAGGACTCTGCGCGCCCCAGACGTAGGGGACACCGATGTACTTCTGCGCCTCGGTCACGACCGCCGTGCGCCAGTCGCCATCGCCGTGCAGCACGCTCCCGTCGCCGGGCATCTCCAGCGGCCCGGCGGGCACCTGCGGATCGAAGAGCGGGTTGGGGCTTGGCGAGGGGCTGGCCGAAGGGCTCGGGCTCGGGGACGCGCTCGGGGATGCGCTCGGGCTCGGCGACGGACTCGGGCTGGCCGATGGGCCAGGTGACGGCGACGCGGACGATTCGGCCACCGGGGTTCCGGTCCGTGGCGTGCTGCGGATGCCCGGCGTGGCCGCCGGTGCGCCGGTGTCCGGGGCTGCCGAGGGCGTGACGCTCGGGCTCGCGGCAGGGGCGGCACCAGGCGAGGCCACCGGCGAGGCGGCGGGCGATGCCGCCGCGCTGGCCTGTGGGGCGGGTGCTGGCGAGGCCGAGGGGGCGACCGACGGTGCGACTGCGGGGGCCGTCGAGGGCTTCGGCGCGACGGTCGGCGCGACGGTGGCAACGCTCGTCGGCGCGACCGCTGGCTTCGCGGGCGCGGTCGTGGCGGTCGGCAGCGCCTGGGTTTCGACCACCGGCGTCGCCACCGTGCGGGTAGGGAGGGCGGCGACCGGAGCGGCGGTGGCCGTCTGCGTTGTCGCTGTCGTCTCCGAAGCCGCGCTGGCCTGTCGGGTCGGCGTCAACGGGCTGAAGAGCATGGCGAGCACCGCGACCGCCACGAAAAAGCGCGAAAGCACCATCATCCTGCTTTTCCTTCGACTTGGCACATGTGCCGGACCATATCGATGCCATTCCCCGCTTGCATTTGGGTATAACCCGCCTACCCGCAACCCTACGCGGAGTGTTCTCGTGATGTGCCGTTCCTCCGGCCACCCCACTATACGCCACGCTCCCGTGCTTTTGGCGGCTTGTAGTACCAATTATCCAGTGGGTCAGGTGTGATAGGACGATTGTTCCCAGTACGGAAGGCGCTTCGTCACCGCGCGCACCGCAATAGAGGGCGAGCCGGCGGGAGGTGCGCGCACTGGCCCGCGCGTCCAGCCGCCGCCCGCTCACCGGCAGCCACACCCCCCTGGTTCGTGCCGATGGACCCGCCTGCCACCAGGGCGCACAGGGGGGCATCGTGCGCTACACCGCTTCCGGCAGCGGGCGCACCTCCGGCGCGTCACGGTCGCGGCACCCGGACCCTACCGGCGCGTCGCGCCCGACGCCTTTCCCCGCACCCACCGCCCACAGGTAGCGAAAACTAGAGTCTGGCGAGGTGTCTATAATTCGGTAGTCCACAGATTTGATCGTGGTCGCTTTAGTGGCGCATCCGGGAAGTCCGCCACACTTTCTTGGGGGTTTTCTTGAGCTACAACGCCGAAAATCATCTCCGAAAAGTACCGGGCACTTCCCGGATGCACCAGTTAGCATCGATCATGGTCTGCCTCCGGTTCTCGTTTGACTTCCGTGTCGGGCGGGGATAAGGTGTACACCACAGCGACGCTTCGACAGCTTCTTACCGCCCGCCCCTCGGTTGTTGTCGAGGGCACCCCTTGCTAATGGTTGTCGCCGCCAGGGGGCAGCCGAGAGCCTTGCGATGCGCTTCCGCACACCTCTGCTGGTCGACCTCTGGCGGCGCGAGTTCGGTGGCTACTCGCGCGCCCTCTTCAATCGCGATCTCATCGCCGGGCTGACAGTCGCCGCCGTGGCGTTGCCGCTGGCGCTGGCCTTCGGCGTCGCCAGCGGCTCGACCGCCGCCGCCGGGCTGGTGACCGCCGCCGCCGGGTTGATCATCGGCGCGCTCAGCGGTGCGCCGTATCAGATCAGCGGCCCCACCGGGGCGATGTCGGCGGTGCTGATCCTGGTGGTGCAGCAGCACGGCCTGCACGGCCTCTGGCTCGCCGCGCTGATGGCCGGGCTGATCGTGCTGGCACTCGGGGTCTTCCGGCTCGGGCGGATCATCAATTTCATCCCCGCCCCGGTCATCACCGGCTTCACCAGCGGGATCGCGCTGGTGATCGCGATCGGACAGCTCGATAACGCGCTCGGGATCACCACCGCTGGCGCGCACTCGTCCGCCCTGAAACTTCTCGCTATGTCACCGCGCCGCCCCCCACGCTCAACGGCTACGCGGTCGCCTGCACCCTCGGCGTGATGGCGACGATGCTCCTCCTGCCGCGCCTGCGCTTCGGCGGGCGGTTGCCCGCCGCCCTGCTCGGTGTCGCGCTGGTCACGGTCCTGGCTGGGCTCTTCCGTTGGCCGGTCGCGCCGATCGGCACGATCCCCGCGACCCTGGTGCTGCCCGATCGCTACATCCCGGCGCGCGGCGATCTCGCCATCCTGCCCGATCTCCTCGGACCGGCGGTCGCGATCGCCGCCCTCGGCGCGATCGAGAGCCTGCTCGCCGGGGCCGTCGCCGGGAGGATGGTCGGCAAGAAGCTGGCGGTCAATTAGGAGCTGGTCGCGCAGGGGCTGGGGAATCTGATCATCCCCTTCTTCGGCGGGGTCCCGGCGACCGCCGCGATCGCGCGGATGAGCGTCGGCGTCAAGGCCGGTGGCGTCACGCGCCTGACCGGCTTCATCCACGCCATCACCCTCCTCGTCGGCGCGCTCGCCTTCGGGCCGCTGATCGGGCGGATCCCGTTGGCCGGCCTCGCCGGGGTGCTGCTGGTGACGGCGTACCGAATGAACGAGTGGCACGCGCTCCGCCTCTACGTCGCGCGGCGGCTCAAAGGGCCGATCCTGACGATGATCGCGACGATGGTCGCCACCGTCGCCCTCGACCTGACGCAGGCGATCGTGGTCGGCGTCATCCTCAGCCTCGTCTTCTTCCTGGCCCAGGTCTCGCGCGTGGAGATCGTCGCCATGCCGGTCGATCGCACGCGCCTGCGCGCGGGGCATCCGGTGCGCGCGGCGGGGCTCGATGGGGTGCAGATCGTCTACATCACCGGGGCGCTCTACTTCGGCGCGACCGGGCAACTAACCGAGGAACTCGAACGGCTCCCGCTCGCGCGGGTATTAATCCTCTCGATGCGTGGGGTGCCGATGATCGACGCATCGAGCATCCACGCGCTCGAACACCTCTGGCACGCGCAGGCACGGTCGGGTGGGGCCGTGTTCATCTGCGGCGCGCAGCCACAGGTACGGCGGATGCTCGAACGCTTCGGCCTGGTGGCCCTCTACGGCGAGGAATCGTTCTACTGGGACGCCAGCGCGGCCATCGCCGCCGCGCACGCCGTGCTGGAGCGCGAGCGCGTGGCGGAGCCCGTCGCGATCGAGGCGCTTGCCTGAGCGCTATGTAGGCGCGAGTTCAGGGTTTGGCGTCCCAATAGGTCAGATCGACGTTGTCGGTGCGGCTGGCCGCGACGAGTCGCGCGTGATCGTCGAGCCAGGTGTTGAGATCGCGGCTGGTCCAGTCGTCCGCATTGCGAATCAGGAAGATTTGCGGGTGGTCGCGCGCGATCGCGCTCATCTGCGCCTGTCGCCTCTCCGGCGTCAGGCTCGGCTGCTTGAGCGCATCGTCCCCCGTGCCTTCCGGGCGCAGCAGGTAGAAATCGCCGCGCGAGGCGAAATAGGGGTAGAACGCCTCGTAGAGCTGGCGATCGGCGAAGATGTAGGCGGCCCGCCCGCCCGGTGCCGGATCGTGGCGCGTGGCGAAGTCGAACGCCGGGCGCAGCGGGCTCCCCTCGTACATCCGCGCGGTCCAGACCTGCCAGGTGACGACGCCGAAGGCGAGCGCCGCCACGAGCGCTACCGTACACCCGCTCAGGGCGAGCCGCCGACTCGGGCGGAAGGCCAGCAGCGGATTCCGCCAGCCCCACAGCTCCGCCAACCACTCCCACATCAGCGCCAGGAAGAGGAGCGTGCGCCCGACGATCGCGATGCCGAGCACCCAGGCGACCGAGCCGAACCACTCGAAGAAGAGCGGCCATTCGAGCAGATTGAAGAAGCTGAGTGCGGCGGTGTAGCCGAGCGCGCGCCGCCAGGGGAGGAGGATCATCGTGAAGGGGAGGGCGTAGGCGATGAACTGCGGGCTATACCCCTTCGAATAGACGAGGAAACCGAGCATCGCGATCCCGGTGAAGAGGACCGCGTTGCGGGCGGTGCGCGGCACCGGGCGGAGCCAGAGGATCACGAAGAGGACTGCGGCGAGGATCGTCAGCGGCAGGGTCGGCACGCGCGACGGGTAGGCGACATAATCTGCGGTCGTCGGGTCGAAGCGCGTGCCGAGCGGCGCGACCTTGCCGAAGCTGTAATAGCCATCGAGCATCGCCCAGATCGTCTCCCAGGCGGAGCGCTCGAAGATGACGCGATACGAGGCGATGAAGTACGTTGCGTTGAGGAGCAGGTGGGGGATGGCGATCAGGGCGGTGACGACCCCCGCCCCGAGCAGCGTGGCGATGCGCTCGCGGCGACCGGGGAGGAATTTCCAGGCGATCGGCACGAGGATCGCGGGGAAGATCTTGGTCATGAAGCCAAGCCCCGCCAGCGCGCCCGCCCGCCCTGCCTGCCCGCGCAGGATCAGCCAGAGGCCGAGCAGCAGCATCGTGCAGGGGAGGGTGTCGTACCAGCCGAGCGCGACGATGATCGGCCAGAAGAGGGTGGCGTAGACGAGCGTGCGCCGCTCCGCCTCGGCGCGCGACCAGAGCTGCCGACAGATCTTCCAGACCAGGCCGATCCCGACGAGATCCGCCGCGATCAACACCAGTCCGAGGTTGAAGTGGAAGATCCCCGCCAGCGCGTCCGCGAGGAGCGGGTAGAAGGCGGGCGCGGGCATCAGCAGCGTGAGTCGGTAGGCGGCGACGGTGATCCAGGGGAAGACCGGCGGGTATTCGAGCCAGAAATCGCGGTAGGGGAGGAAGCCAAGGCTGCTGAGCCGCCCGAGTTTGAGGTAGAAGGGGTAATCGACGCCGGTGGTGACGAGGAGGAGGGGGATACGCAGCGCCGCCGCCAGGGCGATGATCAGCCAGGGGCCGAGGCGCAAGCCCGCGCCGCCCTGCGGATCGTCGCGCGCGCCCTCATCCGGCACCGGTAACGGGACCGTGCGCGTCAATCGTGTCCGTCTCCCGCGATCGAGGACGCCCGTTGGGCGGGAAGATACGCCGGTTGTCTGGTGTGCGGCGTGGCGGTCGGCAGGCAGCACAGGCGCTCGTAGACGCCGAGCAATTCATCGAGCCGCGCCGACCAGGAGAGGTGCCGGATCGCCCGTTCGCGGAGTGCTTGCCCCGTGCGTCGCGCCCGGCTCGGGTGCGCGATCAACGTGAGGAGTTCGTCGGCCAGGGCGTCCGCGCTCTGCTCGCGCGGATACACCCCCAGATCGCCCAAAATCTCTCGGTTGGCCGGGGTATCGAACGCGACGGTCGGCAGGCCCATCGCGGCATAGTTATACAGCTTGCCGTTCCCTTCGGTCTCCGAGAGTTTGGGGCTGATGGCGATATCGCCGAGCGCCAGGAAGCGTTCGGCGTCCTCGTAGGGGACACGACCGGGAAAGCTGGTGTGCGCGCCGAGGCCCATTCGCTCCGCTTGCTGCCGGTACGCTTCGTTACCGGGGAAGCCGCCGATCAGGAAGAAGGCGCGTGGCTCGCGCGCGACGACGCGCCGCGCCGCCTCCAGCAACAGCCCGGTGCCTTGATGGGGTGCGAGCAAGCCCAGGTAGACGATCACCTTGCGTTCGGGGCCGATCCCGTAGATCGCGCGCCCCGCATTGCGCTCGGTCGTGTTGAGCAGACCCGGTCGGAAGCGCTCGGTGTCGACCCCATCGGCCACGGTGTTGACCCGCGTGTCGGCGATGTGGAACTCGCGCGTCAACAGTTTGGCGGCGTTGCTGGAACTGGTCACGATCGCGTCGGCGGCGTGATTGGCGAGCCTTTCCAGGGTCCGGGTAGGGCCGTGGATGAGGCTGCCACGGCGCAGGAAACCGTGATCGATCATCTCCGCTGTCAGGCTCCCCTGATAGTCGAAGAGGAGCGGACGACGCAGCAAGCGCGCCAGCACCCCGCCGATGATCGCCCCTTCGTGCAAGTGCGCGTGGATGATGTCGGGGCGGAAGGCGAGCCCGGTCGCCATCGTGCGGAGCGAGAGCGCCACATCGAGGTAGAGCTTGTGGCGCGAGGAGCCGACGACCGCGCGGCGCGGGCCGGGCGGCCCGAAGCTGCGCCGGATCGTGAGGTCGGGGACATCGCCGCCATTGTGGTAGGTGCAGATGGCGACGCGGTAGCCGCGCGCCTGGAGGCCGCGCACCTCTTCGAGGATGCGGACGTGGCAGCCATAATCGGAGAAGAACGAGGTGGGAGCGACCATCAGCACACGCGTTGGCCCGCGTCCTCGCACTTCTCGCCCCCTTCGCGTCGTCGTGGTTGCCCCCTTCACTGCCCAACGGATGGCTCGATTGTACCTGAACGGACACTTGGTGGCAAGCGTTTTTCGCTGTATTGGCGCGAGAATCGCCCCGAATTCGCGCGCATGTGTGGCACGAATGACCCGGTCGTGGATAATAGCCACGATGGCGTTCTGGCGTGCGTCCCGGCCCTTGCAGGCTTACTGCGTCGTTCCTCAAATACGGTGCAAATAGGAGAGCGCATACAGACTATAGCTGCTCGTTAATTGCGTATGAACGGCGCGCTTGCTGATGTGTACCGTATTTGAGGAACGGCGCATTACTTCTACAGTTGCACTTGGGTGATGGGGCGGTGGTGAGCGCAGTACTGATGCGCTCTCGTCGCCCCCCTGCCAACACCGGGAAAACCAGCCCGAACGCTGAAGTGCAATTGTAGAAGTTAGGCGGGCGCGTGTTGTACCGTACTATGAGGCAATGGTGACGGATGCGGCGGGACAATACTGTGGGATGAGGAGGACACCATGCCGACGCACGAGGAATTGGCCGCCTGGTTCAACGAGCGCGAGGGGCGTTTCGTCGCCATCGCGCACGACATCTGGGCACGCCCCGAGTTGTCGCTGAACGAGCATTACGCTTGCGGGCGGCAGGCGGCCGATCTCGCCGCCGCCGGCTTCACCTGGGAGTATGGCCGCGTGCTGATCACGAATGAGCCGGGCATGGCATCAGTCCATGCGGGCTATCCGGGTCGCTATGCTCCGAGATGGCAACGTTATCGGCCCCTCTTAAGGATGCTTCGAGGTCATCCTGGATGGTGAACGTCGGCCAGATCGGCGGATCGTCGCCACGCATGTGACGCAGCTACAGGCTGAGGGCTGGCAGTTTGTCGAGCGGATCGTCACGCCGTTTGGTGTGGCCGAGTTGCGCTTTCGTCGGAAGCGGACGGTGACGGCCAACAACTGATACAACCGGCTCCGCATCGCGCGCTTCCGGCGTCGGTATCTTCGTTGCGTGCGGCGACACCATTCAGCCCTGCGACGGTGTACCGGGGCTTTACGAGCATCTCGCGCCGCTGTCGGGATTTTCCCGACAGCGGCGTGCTTTTCTTCCTGACAGCACAACCAGCATGTCCCTGTCTAGTATGATTGGCCGACTGGCGTTACACTATCCTCAACCAAAGCTTCGGTGAGAACTCCATGCGCTACGCTGCGAACTCTGTAGGTTTCACCCGAGCTTCGGTTTAGACTCTGGCGATACGACGATACGCGATGTTCGCCGGGGTTGGTACGAGGATGGGGCGGTTATCGCCACGGCGCACCGAGTGCTGCAGAGTCGAAGGAGGTTGTATGGCTGACGGGACGACGATGTCGCGCTTGCAATTCGCCTTTACGATAGGCTATCACTACCTTTTCCCGCAGTTCACGATGGGGCTGGCGCTCCTTCTCTTCATCCTGAAGACGATCTACATGGTGACCAAGGATGAGCGCTACAACAATGCGACGCGCTTCGGGACCAAGATCTTCGCGGTCAGCTTCATCATGGGCGTGGTCACCGGTATCCCGATGGAGTTCCAGTTTGGCACCAACTGGGCCGAATTCTCCACCTACGCCGGGAATGTGATCGCGCAGTTGTTGGCGATGGAAGGGGCGTTCGCCTTCTTCCTGGAGTCGGCGTTCCTGGGGTTGCTCCTCTTCGGGGAGCGGCGTTTCGGGCAGCGCCTCCACTGGCTCGCCGCGCTGATGGTCCTCCTCGGCACCTGGGCCTCCGGCTTCTTCATCATCGCGGCCAATGCCTGGTTGCAGCACCCGGTCGGCTATCAGCCGCGCGAGGGAGGCGGGGTCGAGATCAATAATTACTGGGCTATTCTCTTCAATAGCTGGACCGGCCCGGCCTATCTCCACACGATGACCGGCGCGACGATCACCGGAGCCTTCACGATGGCCGGGCTGGGAGCCTTTTACCTGCTGCTGAACAAGCATCAGGAGTACGGGCGGATGTTCCTGCGGCTCGGCGTGATCGTCGGCCTGCTCGCCAGTTGTTTCGCCCTCTTCATCAGCGGCGACCTCGCCGGCTCGCAGGTCGCGCGCAACCAACCGGCGAAGCTCGCGGGGATGGAAGGCTTGTTCACGACCGCGCAAGGGGCGGGGATCACGCTGATCGGCCAGCCCGATGTGGAGAATCGGAAGCTTGATAACGAGATCACCGTGCCCTACGTCCTCAGCTTCCTCACCTTCCGGCGCTGGGATGCGGAGGTGGTCGGTCTCGATCAGATCCCGGCGGATCAGCAACCGGACAACATCCCGCTACTCTACTTTGCCTATCACATCATGGTCGGACTCGGCACCTTCTTCGCGGCGATCATGGCGCTGGCGGCCTTCCTCCTCTGGCGGCGACGGCTCTTCACCTTCCGCCCGATGCTCTGGCTGCTGGTGCTGGCGGTCCCCTTCCCGTTCATCGCCAACACCGCCGGCTGGTTCACCGCCGAGTTGGGTCGGCAGCCCTGGGTCGTCTATGGGTTGCTTCGCACCTCGCAGGGTGCCTCGACGGTCGTCTCATCGGGGAATGTCCTCTTCACGCTGCTCGGCTTCATGGGGATGTACGCGATCATGTGGCTCCTGTACATGATGCTCCTGCTCCGCGAGGTGGCACATGGCCCGGGCGAAGCCGATGAGTTCGGCACGCACGGGCAGACCTCCGGGGGGGATCCGCTCGATGTCGCGGGCTTGCGGCTGGGTGGTGCGCCAGCGGCGAGCGCGGAGTAGGCGCGGGGAGAGGAGGCACGCCGATGGAAACACTCTGGTTCATCCTGGTCGGGTTCATGCTGACGATGTACGTCATCCTCGATGGCTTCGATCTCGGGGCCGGTTTCCTCGCGCCGTTCGTGGCGAAGGACGAGCGCGAACGCCGGATGATCCTGCGGGCGATCGGCCCGGTATGGGATGGGAACGAGGTCTGGCTGATCGCCGCCGGAGGCACGCTCTTCTTCACCTTCCCGCTCCTCTACGCCTCGAGTTTCAGCGGCTTCTACCTGCCGCTGATGGTGGTGTTATGGCTGCTGATGGTGCGGGGGCTGGCGATCGAACTGCGCGGCCACATCGATCAGCCGCTGTGGGGCCAGTTTTGGGACGTCTTTTTCTTCCTCGGCAGCTCGTTGCTGGCGATCTTCCTCGGCGCGGCGGTCGGCAATGTGGTGCGCGGGGTGGCGCTCAATGAGACCGGCCATTTCTTCGCGCCCCTCTGGACCGATTTCAATCCGCGCGGCGCGCAGCCCGGTATCCTCGATCCCTACACCATCCTGATCGGCCTGCTGGCGCTCGCGACCCTCGCGCTCCACGGGGCCAACTATCTCGCCCACAAGACCGAGGGCGCGTTGCAATTGCGCTCGCGTCGGGCGGGACAGTTCGCCTGGCTGGCGACGCTTGTCCTCACCGCCGGGGCCACGATCTTCACCTTCTGGCTCCGCCCCGGCATGTTGGCGCGCTTCGGCGCACAGCCGCTCGGCCTGGTCTTCCCGGTGATCGCGCTGGGTGGCCTCGCGGTCGCGGGTTATAGTCAGCGGCAGGGGCGGGATGGTCGCGCGCTCCTCGCTTCGGGAGCCTATATCGTCGGGATGATGACCAGCACCGCGTTCGCCCTCTTCCCCACGATCCTGCCTGCGGTCGATCCGGCCCACAGCCTGACGATCTATAACGCCGCGTCGCCGCATTACGGGCTGGTCGTGGGGCTGGTCTGGTGGAGTATCGGCATGGTGCTCGCCGCCGTCTACTTCATCACGATCTACCGCCTCTTCCGTGGGAAGATTCGTCTCGACGAGCCGAGTTACTGACACCGCGCCGTCGCCATGCCCGCGCATGGCGACGGGCGCTATTCCAGAGGGTACTGTCATGGGCCGTCGTCTCCTGCGTGTCGCCCGTCCCGGCCTGCTCTTCCTCGCCCTCGCCGTCGGCTGCGGACTGATCGGTGGGCTCGCGACGATCGTGCAGTGGTCGGCCTTCGCCGCGATCGTCGCGCGCGCGTTCCTGGGCGGCGAGGGGTTGTCTGCCTTACGAGCGCCCTTCCTCCTCTTCCTCGGGGCGGTCGGGCTGCGCGCTTTGCTCGCCTGGGCGCGCGAAGTGTTGGCGCAGATCGGGGCGACGCGCGCAACCGATGCCCTACGCGCGCAGTTCGTCGCGCAGATGCAGCGCCTCGGCCCCGCACGCCTGCGCCAGGAGCGTACCGGCGCGATCATCGCCTCGGCGACCGGTGGGATCGATCGGTTGGAGCCGTACTTCGCCCGGTTCCTGCCGCAATCGGCGTTGAGTCAGCTCGTGCCGCTGCTGATCGCGGCGGCGGTCTGGCCGCGCGACTGGGCGAGCGCGATCCTGCTGCTGGCGACCGCGCCGGTCCTGCCGATCCTGATGATCCTCGTCGGCACGTACACCGAGGAGCGGATCAATCAGCAATGGCTCGCGCTGACGCGCCTGAAGGCGGCGTTCCTCGACGCGATCCAGGGTCTGCCGACGATCCGCACGCTCGGACAGACGACCCTGGGACAGGAGCGGGTCGCGCGGCAGAGCGAAACCTTCCGCGAGCGGACGATGCGCGCCCTGCGCTACGCCTTCCTCTCCAGCTTCGTCCTCGAATTCATCACCAGCGTGGCGATCGCGCTGGTCGCCGTGACCCTGGGGCTCCGCCTGCTCGCGGGGGGGCTGGCCTTCGAGCCCGCCTTCCTGGTCCTGCTGCTCGCCCCGGAGTTTTACCGCCCGCTACGCGAGCTCGGCACCCAGCACCACGCCGGGATGGAGGGGCAGGCGGCGGCGGAGCAGATCTTCGCCCTGCTCGATCGAGCGGTGCCGGATGAGTGCGCCGCCGGGACCAACGCGCCGGGCGGCGTGTCCGCCCCCCTCGTGACCCTCCACGACGTGCGCTATACCTATCCGGGCGCGGAGCATCCCGCCCTCGCTGGCGTGACGCTCCGCCTCATCCCCGGCGAACGGGTGGCGCTCGTCGGGCCGAGCGGCGCGGGGAAGAGCACGATCGTCAATCTGCTGCTCGGCTTCCTCGCCCCCGAGCGTGGCGTGATCGCCGCCGACGGGTATCCGCTGTCTGACTTCTCCGCCGAGGCGTGGCGCGAGCGCGTGGCATTGGTGCCGCAACGCCCCTACCTCTTCGCCGGGAGCGTCCTCGACAATCTGCGTATTGCGCGATCGGATGCCACCCTGGAGGCGGCGCAGGCCGCCGCCACGCTCGCCGGGGCCGACGAGTTCATCGCGGCACTGCCGCAGGGGTACGATACGCCGCTCGGCGAGGGGGGCGCGCGCCTGAGCAAAGGGCAGGCGCAGCGGATCGCGATCGCGCGCGCGTTCCTGAAGGATGCGCCGGTCCTGATCCTCGATGAGCCGACCGCCCATCTCGATCCGGCCAGCGAGACCCTTGTGCGCGATGACCTCGAACGCCTCGCGGCGGGGCGGACGACCCTGATCGTGGCGCACCGTTTCGGCACGGTGCGCGGCGCGGACCGGATCGTCGTCCTCGACCACGGGCGCGTCGTGGAGACGGGGACGCACGAGGCGCTCTCCCTGGCCGGGGGCATGTACGCGCGACTGGTCCATGCCGCCGCTACGGACGGCGCGACCCTCGCGGGGAAGGCGGTGACGGCATGAGCGGGCATGATAACGCCGCCCGCCCGCCGCGTTCATCGCTGCGCTCGTTGCTCGGCATGGCGGGTGGCCTCGCGCCGCTGATCGCCCTCGCCCTCCTCCTCGGCCTGCTGACGGTGGTGACGAATACGGGGCTGCTGGCGCTCGCCTCCTACGTGATCGCCGCCGCCGCGCTGCATCCGTCGCTGATCGCCCTCTCGATCCCCCTGGCGCTGGTGCGGATCGCCGGGGTGGGGCGGGCGTTCGCCCGTTACGGCGAGCGGATCGTCTCGCACGATGTCACGTTTCGGCTGCTGGCGCGGTTGCGCGAGCGCTTCTACGCGCGCCTCGCGCCGCTGCTCCCCGCGCGGCTCCTCCAGTTCCGCAGCGGCGATCTCCTCTCCCGGATGGTGGAGGATGTGGAAGAGTTGGAGAACGTCTACGGGCGCGTCTTCACCCCGCTGGCGGTGGCGGCGCTGACGATCGCGCTGGTTGGGGTGGCGCTTCGCTCGTTCGATCCGACGCTGGCGCTCGTGGCGGTCGGCGTGCTGCTCGTCGCGGGGGTCGGGGTGCCCGCGCTGGCACTGGTCCTCGGTCGCGCGACCGGGCGGCGGCAGATCGCGACCCGCGCCGAGCGACAGACGGCGCTGATCGACGGCGTGCAGGGGTTGGCCGATCTGCTCGCCTACGGGTGTGGTGCCGATCAGGCGGCGCGGGTCGCGCGGCTCGACCGGCAACTCGGCGCGGCCAATCGGCGCGCGGCCATCGTGGAGGGGCTGCAAGGGGCGCTCGGCGAGGCGCTGACCTTCGGCTCGCTCGCGCTGATCCTGGCGCTGGCGATCCCGACTGCGGCGAGCGGGCGCTTCGGCGCGGTCTACCTCGCCGCGATCGCGATGATCGTCCTCGGCGCGTTCGAGGCGATCACGCCGCTCGGTCGCGCGTTCGCCGCGCTCGGTCGTTCGCTGACGGCGAGCGGGCGGATCTTCGCGGTGATCGACGCGGTGCCAACTGTCACCGATCCGCCGCAGCCGCGCCCGCTGATCCTGACCGCGCCGCCAGCACTCACGTTCTCCGGCGTCACCTTCGGCTACGCGCCCGAGGGGCCGCCCGTTCTTCGCGACATCGACTTCACGGTGGCACCGGGGGCGCGGGTGGCGCTCGTCGGGCCGAGCGGCGCGGGGAAGAGCACCCTTGTGGGGTTGCTGCTGCGCTTCTGGGAGCCGACGGCGGGGGCGATTCGCCTGGCGGGCCACGATCTCGGCGAGTACGCGCAGGAGGAGCTGCGCCGCGCGCTCGCGACGGTGGCGCAGGATGGCTATCTCTTCGGCGACACGCTGCGGAACAATCTGCTGCTCGCCCGCCCCGACGCCGCAGACGCCGCGCTCGTCGCCGCGCTGAGGCGGGCCGGGCTGACCGAACTGCTGCAACAGTTGCCCCACGGCCTCGATACGTGGCTCGGCGAGCATGGGCTCCGTCTCTCGGGCGGGGAGCGGCAACGGGTGATCCTGGCGCGCGCCCTGCTGCGCGACGCCACGGTGCTGATCCTGGATGAGCCGACCGCGAACCTCGATTCGGTCACGGAGGCGGCGCTGCTCGCGACGCTACACGACGAGGCGGCGGGGCGCTCGACCCTGATGATCACGCATCGGCTGGTGCAGATGGAGGGCTTCGACCTGATCCTCGTCCTCGACGGCGGGCGGATCGTGGCGCGCGGCACACATGACGAGTTGCTGGCGCAGGGGGGGCTCTACCGCGATCTCTACCAGCAGCAGGCGGCGGCGCTCGTCTGAATGCTTGCGACATATCCTTATCGGATGGCCCTGGTACGCGGGCTCACCGGATCGTGATCTCGCTCGCGCCGCCTGCGATCTCGATCTCGTAGCGGTCGGACGCCCCGTCGTAGCCGGGGCTCTGGAACCGGACCTTGCCGCCCAAGGCGTCGAAGCGCTGCCCGTCGAAGGTCAGGGTGCCGACGCCGCCTTTCACGCTCACCCGTGCCTCGACCCCGGTGGGGCGACGTATGCGCACGTTGCTTGCCCCCCCGGACAGTCGTATCGGCACCGCTCCCGACGGTCCAGGGAGCGTCAGATCGATCTCGCTGAACCCCGACGTGGAGACGAAGGAGGTCAGCTCCACCCCCCCGAGGTCCGCCTCGATCGTGTACGCCCCGCCGCGCACCTCGATGGCCCAGGGTACTGCAGGGTTCAGCGTGATTTCCCCAGTTTGACTGCGCCCTCCGACAAGCCCGAAGAGACGCTTGGGATAGCGGACAGTCACGATCCCGCCTTTCGCCTCAACCTTCGGGGAGACTCCCTCGAAACGGGCGTGGTACAGATCGGCCATGCTGGAGCCGACCCGGAAGGTGAGCTGGGAGGCGCCATTAGCGAATACCAGTTGCCCGCGCTCGGTTGCACCCAAGGGGGCCGAGAAATCGTCTCCCTCGTCCCCTTCCGGCGCGGCGCGAATCCTGGCGGTCGCTTGCTCGGTCATGGCGTTGGCTCGCCGCGTGAAGTCCAGGAGCACGGCAAGGTCGCGGTCGCCGTACTCCGCGAGTAAGACGTTTAGCTCCCGCTCCGTCGAGCCGAAGAAACTCGCCCCCGCGCGCTCCAACGCCTCCACAACGGGCCGGATGACCACCCGCCGCCCATCGCCCGGATCCTTCTCCCGCCGCACGTACCCCGCCAACTCCATCCGGTTGACCACACCGGTGATCGCCCCGGTCGTGAGGCCCATCTCCTCCGCCAGGTGCCCTGCGGTGATCGGGCCTAATGAGGTGAGGATGGCGATGCACTGGAGATCGGTCAGGTTCATCCCGCTCCGCTCGGCGACCGCCTGCAATAAGAACACCCCACCCGCCGTGCTCTTGCGCGTTTCCACGCCCATCTCCAGCAGCAATTCGTCGCGCGCTCCCGTCATACCTCTTGACAACCTCCACGCTTTCAGCTATTCTGCATTTATATTAGTTGCTAAGGTAAAATTACAAGATTACCTTACGGTGGCAACTAAATAGCGGCAGTATAGCACGGCGAATCGGAAGAAAGGAGCGACCATGACGCACGTCAGCGACAGCATTAAGGCATTCTTCGAGGATTTCGATCGGGCGAACAACGCGTTCGATCCGCAGCTGCTCGGGCCTCACCTGAGTGACCCCTTTGTGGGTGCCGATCCGCATGGCAATGTGGTGGTGTTGAAGAAGGATGACTTCCTGGCAGGGATTAAGGAACGGCAAGAATACTTACACACGCTCGGCTTCCGTTTCGTGAAGGTTGTCCCGCTCGAAGAGACGCCCCTGGGCGATCGCTACCTGATGGTGAAGACGCACGGGATCATGCGACTTGAAGAGATCCCTGGCCAGCCGGTAGATCTGGTCCACGATTCAGCATACATCCTGTTCATCGACGATGGCGCACCGAGGATCGTCTTCGCCCTCGGTCACGAAGACCCCCAGAAGATGCTGCAAGAGCAGGGGGTATCCCCCGTAGAACCATAAACCATCTCCTCTTCCATCCCTGGCACACCAAACGTTCTCGTTCGCGAGCGCTCCTCAACCGCGATCCGGCACGGTAAGTAAGCTGCTCGATCTCCGCGTCGAGGCTATTGTAGACGATCAGTCAGAGCGAATGGTCCGCCAGCGCCGACACCGCGATGTGGGTGGGCTTTACCTCTGCACACGGATCGACAGCAAACGGCGCGGGGGCCATGCGCGCGATCTAGATCGCCGTCCCTTTCGGCGCGCGGAAGCCGGTCGAATGCCGCGTAGAAGGCGCGGTGGGTCAGACGGAGCGACGTGCGTGGTATGACGCGCGCTCCAGGCTCCGGCGTTGGTGCTCGTTCGTCAGTCGTCATGGGAGCAGCCAGCAGGGCGATAGTGCACGTTCGGCTCGCGCGCAAATGCGAGGCGGGCCGCTCCCACAAGGGAGCGGC
>JAABUP010001192.1_pt1 | contig 54819 bp, 90 predicted proteins | sample 5559201 | NCBI WGS metagenome assembly JAABUP01 (sample SAMN10711887, study PRJNA513373) | rock metagenome | isolation source: Antarctica rocks | place: Antarctica | reverse complement strand
CTGGGGCAGAAGGTATATCAACGCGCACTCTTCTATCTTGACATCCTTTTTCTCCAAGGATCAAAATCATCATAGTTACATAGTCACATAGCTACTCTCATAGTGATATCTCATGACTGCTTTGCCTAGACCCTTCCAGCTCCGCCGTTGTTGTCACTGAGCCTTGTCCACCTCTTAGCTTGCCCAAATCCTTCCAGGCCTATTGTCGTCCGACCACATCACAAGTCTAACACTAGGCAGCTCCGCACCATCCCCCCTTGGTTTTGGGTCCCCCTTGTTCAATCATAGGCCAAGCACAAAGTGCCCCGTTCAAAATCATCCCTCACGAGGCACTTCTCAGCTAACAGCGCGGCGAAAATCACGTTTTTCAATCCCTCGCGCCTCTGTTTATCCAAGAAACCCGTTAGTCCCCTCGCCTACCTAGGACCATTCTGAGACCCTGAACATGGGGATTCAATATTTCCGAGGGTGAGCAGGCGCCTGGGTGGACACACGTGGCATACCGATGAATGCAAGGTGATCTTCGATATCTGATTTCTTTCCTAGTAGAGAATACCAAGAACCAGGACTAAGAAAGGGAGGTGGCCCACGCTGGATTCGGGACGCCTTCTATTCATGTCCACAAGTTGAACATACCCCGAGTGCGAAAACCTGCCTGACAACGTCCGATGCGTGCGTATCCTCTTACGTTACAGTTGCTCTACCTGTCACCCGCACCCGTACTTGACATGTCCTTCCGTCCGCCACGCTGCAGCCTCAACACCCTTGCGTCTCTGCCTCCAGCTCTCGCTCACCGATGCCGAGGGAAACGTTATTTCCCGTCTTACGGATCACCTCCACGTCGACAAACTTATCGTCTCGTAGATCGATTCGCACGATGGAAACGGGTACTGTGCGAGCGTGAGACGCTGATCGAGAAGCCCCGCTTGGTGATAGTGTTCAGCACCGAGTGACTGGTTTCTCTGAGCACAAGCACCGCGTTTGGTCGTAGCAGCAAGTCTGACCGTGCTTCATGGTGCTTGTCATCTGATAGACCGGCATCGTACATGATAAGCGTCCTAGGAGGTACTCGCTACCGGACACTCTTAGAGTGGCGTGCGTCCGTCCCATAGTGACCAGTTGAAAGGGAAAGTGCGGGTGGCCTCCCTCAACGTCAAACATGGTGGAAAGATTGTCGTAAGGGAGCGGTACCCTCACGGTCTTGTTCGCGTCGATAGCGGTCGGACTGTGCACGGCTCTGGTCATGCTGATGTTCGGCCTCTCCATCGTCTGCCCTATGGGTTGAAAGAGCCTGATTTCGATGCCGTTGTAAGCGTGCATCGTCAGCTGGGGCTATGATGACCCGGTGGTCAAGATAGTGCTCTAGGACTTGGATGACATGCTCAGTCTGTCCATCAGACTGCGGGTGGAAAGCTGTTGAGAAATTTGGTGATGCTCGCCAGAATTGAAAAGTTAATAACGATCCTCTGTCTGATGTGATGTCAGAGGGAATGCCGTCAAGCCACAGGGTGTTCTGTCTGAACATCTGAGCCAGAATTGGTGCGTCGAATCCCTTTGCTGTATATGGGGACAGAGTGGGCTTGTTTGGTGAATCGATCCACAAAGATCATGATGGAGTCATAGCCTTGGGATAGCGGGAGTTCGATAATGGCGTCCATGCTGAGGGACCGCCAAGGTTGTGATGGAACTGGGAGTGACTGAAGTGGACCGTAAGGTTTGTGACGGGGGACCTTGTTCCGTGCAACAAGTGTGGCAGCCGGAGACGTAGGTCTTGACGAAGTGGCGTAGACCAGGGAAATTCTAATGTCGAGTGAGGAGGTCATGTGTCTTGGATTGACCAAGGTGACCTGCAGTGCTGGAATTGTAAACCTGCTGGCCATCTTGAGTTCGTGGTTGTCTGGAATTGTAATAAACAACTTGATGGGTAACGTGATACCACTGAGCAAAAGGTTCAATATTCAGTCCGGTGGAACTGGCTGAATCCCATTATAACCTGTGTCATTCATCACAAGCACCCCCCTGATCTGATCCGTCATCCGTGAAGGGATCCGTGACAGACAGGTCAATCACCTGCAGCCAAGTTTCTCATTATGGGATACATGGATGGCACACACAACTATCGTATTTGGGACAACAAAAGCAACAATGTTATAACGTCGCGAGATGTTGTCGTTACAAACCATTCGCCCGAGACAACCAATATTGTCCCAGACATTGTCGACGACTTTTGGTAGACATTCCGTGGGGTGTTGATCGGGTAATTTGGAGTTATAGATGTGTGGCTACGTGTTGTTATGCCCCGGAATGGGCTCGTAACAACAGTCGATTACACTCATCATTCACATCCCGGCGGCTACCGTCATCTCCATAAGGGGCTCAAAGACATCATCTAGGTTCACATGGGCTGGAGGGGAGGTGGCGGTTGTCTCAACTCAGGCTTCTCTCACTCTCGGTGTGTCATCTTCCCTTCCTGATGAAATGAACTTGATCACATGATGACACGTCGACAGCCACCCTCATGGACGCCGCTTTGTCCGGCCGGTGCAAAGAGCAGTGGAGCCCGAAAAAACCAAGCCGGTGTATAGAGCCGGAACTAGGCGCGATCCTCTCGGTACCGGCATTTGTCCAGCTCGTGCTCAACATCGAGTGGTTGATCTGGATGATAGCGGTTGTGTGCCTGACTGAGGATATCACTGTTTCGAGGGCGTTCGGGGGGCCGGCGTATCTGTTGTTACGAGGGGACTATGCCGCGGAAGAGGGGAGGATCGTCATTGGGGAGGAGGAGGCTCAGGCGGAGGCGAGCGATGTAGAGGATGGATAGCGGACGCCCGATAATGACCATGTACTTATCGGGTCAAGCTGTGAGGAGGTCAATCGTACATCCTCATACCAACCGCTTTGTATCCACGAAATCGCTCCCCAACATCCTATCTAGCCACTCCACGACGCTCGGCAACGAAGGACTCCGCCATCTCCGTATTAGCCCTCGACCAAGCATACGCCGCGAAAAGCGCGAAATCCGCATGACTAGCTTTCTCACCCATCAAATACGGGTTCGAGGAGCTCGTCAAGTAGCTCTCGATGAGGTTGAGTCGGTTCCTAGCGGCCTCGTATTGCTTCTCCCGGTCCATCTTTGAGTATCGCCCTCGTGGCCGCTTTGGCCCATTCGGCGTCTTTCTCGTCCGTAGATGTCCCACGGAGTTGGGCGGTGAATTCGGCTTGGGAAGGGGCGTCCATCCTGTCGTGCGTCTGGTCGCGGGAGACGTCAGCATCTCGTCTCTCTTGCGGGTGCCATGGTCTGTGGAGACGTACGGCGGGGTATAACATCGGTCGGAGTTCGTTTGCGAGTGTTGAATACGTCCAGAGTTGGATGAACTTGCTGAACTTCCTCCCTGCTTCCGATCTAAAGAGCGATTTACGCGCCGTCCCATGTGTCTTCTCCAGCTGACAACCCCCACACTCAACTTTTGTTCTGCTATGACATATCCAGGCTAGGGATTCGGCCACTCACGTACTCCGCAATCTCCCACGAATCCGTGATATACTCGTATCCCCCGCTCTCGCTTCTTGTCCTCAGCGTAGGCACCTGGACATCCGGATTCCCAGTCTCCTTCGCCAGCTCCGTCCCGATCTCGGCGTACGTCTTCCCGATCGTATCGAACGGTATCTCGAGGAAACTAGTATGGAGTACATGCAGTCAGTAGGGGTAGGTTTCGGAGGATGGACGGGGGGGCGAGGGAAAGACCGACGTGAGATCGAGGATGGATTTCCAGACGTGGGGTGAGAAAGTTGGGTGATCGTCATCTCCTTTCTTGGCCTTGAGCGAGTATAGCACGTAGGTTGCGTCGGTCATGATCGTTTTTCTGCTGTTTGTGGGAAAGGGTCAATGTTCGAATGGGGTGCGTTCACATTTTGATCTTTCCTCTGGGCGGATGGCCGACGATGGACCCTGAATCGGTAAAGTTACGGATGATATCGATCGCTATTCCACAGTCCTCACAGGGCGTCAACCGGCGCAAATCCCAACGATTACTTTGTCACCTTCTCATATCAACCGCTTCGTATCGACCAAACCGCTCTACAACATCGTATCCAACCACCTCCCCAACTTCGGCAAATCCTCATTTCGCCACACCTCCTCCCCCATCTCCTTGTTGACCCTACACCAGGCATATGCTCCAAACAGCTCGAAATTTACTTGGCTTCGCTAGGTTTCTCACCCAATAAGAATGGAAACGCAATCACAGTAAGGAACTGGTCCGGGAGCAAAGGTCAAATAAAGCGACTCCTTTGACTGCATTTATCACTGTATAAGATATGTATAGTCTTGGTGCAGTCGGTATGCATTCGGTTCTCCGGGTATGGTTATTGACTCGCTCTCTTCTCTTTTGAGTTCGGTGGCCCCGGGTTTGGGATTGGTTGAGTTTACGCGTCAATGAAACTCAGTAATTTCGCGGCGGACGAGATGATCTCCATATCAGAGCAATCCCTTTGCTTTTTGTATTCACCAGAGCCGAACAGAGCACAAGTATGATCATGCGGTGGACCAACATGAAATGCATCGAGAACTACCCTCTATATACAGACCCCACCACCCGCCGATCCTCGTACACCTATCCAACCGGAAACCTTCCCGAACGACCTTGCTCCGCATCACATCTCCCGTACCAACAAAAAGCTCACGCGACCCCACGGCTCAAACCTCTCGGCGAGCGGGTGAGATGCGGATCAAGTTTAGGTTCGGGGGATGTGTACGTAGAGATGGAAGATTGGGATTAGAGTCGGGAATGGATTCGATGATTCGAGGGTCGACGCGTGTGCGGGTCGGGTCGAGGTATCGTTGAGTGGCGTATCGCGGTGAGGTCGAAGTCCGTTGATCACACCGCCATCCTCATATCCCAAGTCCACTCCATCCCGCCATCCATCCCGCCATCCATCCCGCCATCCATCCCGCCATCCATCCCGCCATCCATCCCGCCATCCATCCCCTGCCTAAGCGAACCATCACCAACCTCCTCCGTCACACTCGTTCCCTCCCCTTCGCTCCCCTCCAGCGTCTCCAAGAGACTCCTCATCGCCTCATCCCACCCCTGATCCTCCCCGCCCAGCGACTGACCCCACACCTGTCCATTCTCAGCCTCGACCTCCGTGAAGAGAGCTTGGTCCAACCCCTCCTCCTGGCCAACGCCACCACCACCTTCGCCACCATTCTCAACCGCACCGTGCTCATCTCCGAAGGGATCAAACAGGTCCTCGCCCGCTGCAGGGACATGCCATGTTTAGGCATGGTCGCCACCGCTGCTGGGTGGCGAGCGAGGTTGAATGGTTCGTCTTGGAGGGAGAGCACGATGGGTGGGTTAGGGGCGAAGGATGGGAATAGCGTGGTTTCGAGGCCGGAATACGGTTCGTAGGCTGTATTGGTTGAAATGGACGTCGCGGTGGGTGGAGGCTGTGCGATGAGGGCGTTCCAGTCGATCGGCTGGTCAGTCGAGTATGAGAAAGACGTCGAGCTGGGATCGATGGTGGTAATTGTGGATGGATTGCTGAGGTTGGATAGCGCGAAGGCCTGCTTCACGAGGTTTTCGAGTATCCCGACGCGTTCCTTCAAACCCGCGTTCTCAGCTAGTAAAGTCGCGATCGTCCCGTCCGGGAAAGGTTGCGGTGGGACATCCTCGACCCGGTTGTCGAGTGGGGACAGACAGTTGGCCGGGAGGTTGGCAGCGCTGTCGAGAGGAAGGTCGAATTTGAGCGGGGTTTTGGATGCGGTATCGGAAAGCGGTGTATCCGTCTTGAGCGACGCGTTCTCCGCTTCAAGCTCCGCGACCCGAACTTCGAGATACGACAGATGCACTTTCCGCTGATTCCGCGACCTTTGAGCCGACTCCCGGTTCCGTATGGTCTTAAGCGGGTCGAGGATGAACAAAGGAGGCGGAGTGGGAGGAGAAAGGAACGTACCCTTGCCATCTTGCGCTCGACTTTGGCTCGCCCCCCTTCACTCAACTTGGATAGGTCTACCTCCTCGTCGGAATCATCACCATCGATGGAATCGTCTATCGAGGTCTTTGACGGGGATGGTCGGGCTCGTTTGGCGGAGGAGGTAGCGGATAATGGAGCGGAGCGCTTGGATGAGGAGGCGATCGCTGAGGACATTGTGGTTAATGTCAGCTATCGGGGAGGACGGAAGCTCGCGGCGTCTTGATGGGTATATTCGGATGCAATAGTCGTGAATTCGGTTCAAAAGAGCGACAAAAAAGAAGAAGAGTTTCGATAGAGAAAATTAGGTAGATACAAGGTGGCAAGTGTCGACGTGGAAATTGGAAACACACGAGAGCCTGAGCCTGAGTATTTCCGATTAACGCCGCATAGCGGCTTTTCTTACCCCATTCGGATAAACCTAAATGGACTTCCCATTGATAGTCTGACGTTTGCCAAATCCCACGTATACGGCATCCATTCAGGGTCCGCAATCATCCAGCTCGCTCGACTCCCCAACACCACTCACCGGTGCATGTCGATTGCGCCTTGACCCCTCTTCTCCTCGCTCTTACGATCAACCTCACGTATTGAATATCTTCTTTTCGAACAGCGATTCACTTGGAATCATGGCCTCCCTGAGATGGACCAAGATCCCTACCCGTTCCCTCCCTCGTTCCTCCCATTCGATCTCGATCTGCAACGGAAAGGCATATATCTTCGGCGGGTCAGTCATCCTCGTCTTCGCTCTGCTGTGCTAAAACTTACCCAGTGAAGTGCAACCTCGCTCACCCGTCGATAACGTTGTCCACACAGTCGACCTCGATACCGGTTCTCACTCGCTCGTACCCGGACAAGGCGAGATGCCGGAAGCGCGAGTCGGGCATACCGCCTCCATCGTCTCTGGCGAAATACTCCTCTTTGGTGGTGTATGTTCTCAATTGATTCTTCCGAGCCATTGTTGATGCGGAGTAGCGCGGTGGACCCGAGATGACCCCTCTAGCCGAGTCCGGTGCAGTGCATGCCTTCTCACCTTCCACGTCCACCTGGCGTCGACTCAATCCCACCACATCTGACTTCCCCTGCGCTCGGTCATACCATACTTCCACGGCCTCTCCGACCCACCTCATCATCCATGCGGGGTGCGGCGACGCCGTGACAGGGCGATTGAACGATACCTGGGCCTTCGAGCCCAGTTCCCGAGCGTGGACCAAGCTGGACGATGCGCCGGGAGATCCTCGGGGTGGACCTGGCCTTACCTGGATTCACGATAGGATATGGCGATTCGGCGGGTTCAACGGCGAGGTCGAAATCGGCGGAAGCATCGATTATCTTCCGTTCTCGCAAAATGATTCCAAGGATACAACGAGACCCTCTTGGTCGAGCATACTCTACTCCCAGTCGAGCGATGACTCTACTCCCGGCGCACGTTCAGTGGCCGGCCTCCATCCTCTCGGGAACACCTACGACCTCGTGACTTTCTTTGGGGAAGGCAGACCCTCGCCGACGGGGGGACACGATTCCGCTGGTAATTTCTGGGGCGACGTCTGGGTATTCTCACCTCTGACCGAGAAGTGGTCTGAAGTGGTAATCGAGTCTGATGGTGAAAGTGGGGATGGACCGGGAGAGAGAGGGTGGTTCGCTAGTGATGTGGATGAGAAGGGGCGGGTGGTTCTCTGGGGCGGGATCGATGGCCGGAATGAGAGGTTGGGTGATGGTTGGGTGTTGAGTTCTGCGTAGACGTATGCTCTGAGATTTGTATAGCTGTCCCAACGACCAATCATCTTCGGACCTTCATCTCTATTTGATACAATACTTGAGCGTGTGGCTCATACGTATGAGTGTGCACAGGTTGTATACCCTCTCCATCGCCAGCGAAGGCACATCGCTCCGGAGGGTTCTGCTATGCCCAACCTCATGTTGAAATTGTACGCCAAGTACAGCCTCGAAAACTCGTCGGGACAAGGGCCTTCGGGAAGATCTGACGGTTATTGGGTACAATGGGAAGGTTGTGATGGGCTAGGGGAATCGATCATCTAGCGTTTGCCACCCTGGACAAGGGGATTCAACGGGATCGTCGTAATCGACGATACCTCAGGGCCCAGTCGATCTCATGCACCGACATCTGGCGCACCATGGGATGGGGCTCTCCGTCCTTTCCTTTCGCCAAGCATATCCCGGGGTAGGGTGCAGGGTCTGGTCTAATTTGTCTAGGCCGCCAAAACTAGGACCGCAGGTGCCGTATATCTCGGATATCGAAGGGCTCACCAGACCTGCAGCCTCCTACATGGGAGCCACGCAGACAGGCTACCCCTCAGATCAGCAGTCCCGTTTCATTGGGCTCTGCAGATTTCTTATCACAGATACAGAGGACAGCCGGTGAGCATACAGCCATTCATGTGTGAGATGTGCTCATGTCAGAGATAGGGACGTGATGTTTGGAAGACGAGACATGGAACACAAAGCTATGGAAGTATATAGGTACTATACATCGCTGAGGGATAGCCTCAGCGATTCGAGATTGAAGTCATTCAAGTCATTTCGTAGTATACCCCCTTGTCTTAGTCTTTGCATCGATAGCGCTACCCGACCAGTGCCTACTTCTTGCTGGGGATCGGTACCTGCCTGAGAGACACTGGATGGCTATGAGCTATGGGTCTAGGATCCTCATACAGGAGGGCAACAGTGGAGCAAGGGTCTGAAAGGGGAGTCAGGGCATGACTGACTTACCTGAAGTGATAGGTGCAGATCATTGACCAAGTCTGGTTCATGGCATCCTGGTGGTTGATCTGTTCTACGGTGACACGATCCAAAGTCAAGTAAGACAAGGAGACTCCTGGATCGATTTCAGCATCAGCCCAGGCCTCACGGCGCTGATCGAACTTCTTTGGGTTGTCTGCCCTAATGTCTTCTGTGGGTACAAAGTACCGATTGTCCATATCGGAGACAACCAAATCACTGGAAATGAAAGAGTCTGACAGGCTAATTCCAGGGGGGGATGTAGTCAACAGGAAACTCTCATGCTCCTTATGAGCTTGTGTGGGAAAGCTGTTTGAGCAGGTTGCAACTTCACTCATTGTGAGAGAGACGCGCGTTGATGTTTGGCTATTGGATAGTAGTTGAGACAGAGGGTAAAAAAAGCAAGGGGAAGGATGGCCAATGCTCTGCATGGAAGGCCACAATCTATACCTCCCCCTGGAAGGAAGGAAGTGATAAGCAAATGTCTTCTTCATCACTGAAAGGTCAACCCTTTTCCAAACCTCCGGCAGAGAATGTGACTTTGGGCTTTGACCCTTTGCCTTGCCATCACTCGTCACATTGCTCATAGGTGACTAGTCGGACGTGTGACTTGGATCTGAGCATGGAAACCTGATGCTAGCGCTCACGGTAGAGCCGTTGCTCTCGCTTCATAGAGACTCAATCATTTCCGCTGATCAGGTTGCCGAGGACCATGTGCTACGGAATCATGAGAGGGAATAAGGTGAAACGTCAGTGCTCATCCTTGCCATGTGGAGAGTCGCCCTCGAAGACTAAGGGACTCAGACCATCCGAGGCGACGGTGGGAACGGAAAGCTCGACCTGAGGTCTAATCTCTGCATACCATGCCTTGGGGCTTGAGGCTGGAAGTTCCGCGGACGTTGCGGCATGGCGCTGTTGATGCTCTATGTTGGGGTGAGGAAACGAGCACCGTATGGGTCTAGGCGCAGAGCGGGATGGAGATTCCCGGTTCCTCTTTCAGCAGTTCGAGAGGTATCGTGGCCCTTGCCGGAAAGCGATAGTCCCGATGCTTCAGTAGTATTTGTCGGAATGCCCAACGCCGCCGCCAGTCCATGCATGCACCTCTAATCGAGGACCACATGTCCCAGAACCGATCTATCCACCGAACAATGCGAGTATGGAAACAAGTGTGAATCATGGCAGTTGAAGCCGGATATGAATGACCGAGGGGTACGCAGCGAAGGGGTCCCTCAGTTTTTGGGGTAAGAACTGTTGGGGGTATAATCATCGACGGGATATCAGGGCGAGAACCGAGGCCGAAACGCAGAAAGCCGGGAATGCAGACCGGGAACAGGGCTTATAGGCAGTTGAGGCCGGATAAAGCGCTTAGTACCTCTGCGAAACCGATGATATTAGCTGAAACGCACGTTGTTGAGAGACGACACTCACGTAGTGGTCCGGCTTGTACGGTCCTGCGACGGGGAGGCCAAGGTACTCGGCCTGTTGAGTGGAGAGGGTGGTGAGCTTGATGTTGAGCTGGGGGCAATGAGCGCGGGCGACCTCCTCATCGAGCGATTTGGGCAGCATGCTGTGAGGGTGGTCATCAGCAACAGGTCGTATTGAGTGGAAGCTCGACTGACTGTACGCCGAGCGGGTAGGACTTGGGGTCATTCCACAGCGCGATCTGCGCCATGACCTGGTTGGAGAACGAGCAGGACATGACTGGACACCATCAGCGCGATTATGGCGCCAAGTCAAGGGACACTCGCCGAACGATGGGTGGCCAGTACCGCAACCCAGGTTCACGAGTCGGCCCTCGGCAAGTAGGATGAGATGGCGACCGGAAGCCATGGTGAAGCGGTCGACCTGAGGCTTGATGTTGACAGTCTTGACGGCGTTCTTCTTCAGCCAAGCGACATCAATCTCGACATCGAAGTGACCGATGCTGCGATTCATCAGCCTGATCTTCGGGCGGTTCATAGTCAGCTCACTTGCAGACGATAGCATCCTCGACCATAACCTCAAAGTGCTTTGCCGTGATGATATCCCTGTTACCGGTGGTGGTGACGAAGACGTTCGAGCGAGGCGCGGCATCCTCTATCGTGGTGACCTCGAATCCAGCCATGGCAGCCTGTAGGGCGTTGATCGGGTCGATCTCCGTGACGAGGACTCGGGCACCGTATGAGCGGAGCGACTCGGCGCACTGCGGATCATAAGCGGGGAATATAAAGCAGGTTCAAGTACGACTGACCCCCTTTCCTACATCACCGAAGCCGGCGACCACGGCGACCTTGCCAGCGAGCATGATGTCCGTGGCACGCTTGATGCCGTCCACGAGAGACTCTCGGCATCCGTACTAGGGAAAGAGTAAGCAACTACCGACATGTAAGGCAGTGGATACTCACGTAGTTGTCGAACTTGGACTTGGTGACCGAGTCATTCACGTTGATAGCCGGGATCTTAAGCTTGCCATCGCGGAACATCTTGTAGAGGTGGTGGACACCGGTGGTCGTCTCCTCCGAAACACCCCTACAATCTGTTCCCATCAACTGGCGCCCAGTGTCACGACTGCGTAACTCACCTGTGAGGTACTGAGGGTACTTCTCATGTACCAGCGCGGTAAGGTCACCGCCGTCGTCCAGGATCATGTTGAGCGGCTTCCCCTCCGGGAACGCCGCGAGCGTCTGCTCGATACACCAGACATACTCCTCCTCGGTCTCGCCCTTCCAAGCGTAGACGGGGACGCCGGTCGCGGCGATGGCGGCGGCGGCGTGGTCTTGGGTGGAGAAGATGTTGCAGGAGGACCAGGTGACGTAGGCACCGAGCGCGGTGAGGGTCTCGATGAGGACGGCGGTTTGGATGGTCCTGCGGGAGGTACGCGAAGGATAGGTGAATCGGAGAGAGGGGTAGGAGTAATTGAGAGTCAGCTTCCGTCATGTCTTCCTCGACGCCTGGGATCGGACACTCATGTTCCCACCAACCCACGCCACCCCTCCCATACTGACCCATACCCGCGTACCCATGATTCAGAAAGCCCCCGCCCCCCTCCCGCCCTCTTACCCGGCGAGCTCCCCTCAACCCACTCACATATGAAGACACCCCGCGATCCTCGCCCCACTCAATGGCTTCTCCTTTGAATACTTCTCCCTCAGATACATCAACCCCGGCATCTCATGCTCTGCCAGCTCAATCTCCTTTCGACCAAACGCGGCGAGGGAAATGTCGGCGACTTTATACGATGCCTAGAGCAGCGTGCAGAGGGTCAGCGAGTGCAAAGGGACGAGGATGATGGTTGGAGAGTTGATCCGGGAAGGTCGGAGCTGAACCCACCATCTTGTGCTTTTGTTTCTTGTTGGATGGTTTGAGATATGGCTGAGGGAATAGGAACGTGCAAAATCAAGAGCATCGGCCTTTTTTCCAAAACACCGAAGCATTTTATCTACTCCACTCTGTGGCTTTCCCGGAAGCAGATTCAACGGGGTGGATATCATACTACGAAAGCAAGAATTGCGGCATATGACTTAACAATCGTCTCTATCATCAGGCTCGTCGAATTTCCTCGCCTGGGTGTCATCGGCAGACGGTTTGAGAAAAAAGGATTCTGGGCTGGGGTGACTGGGACCTAGTGCTTCAGTAAAAGATGGATGAAGACGCAAACTTGGCACTGCTGGTAAGAGTAGTCTGACAGGAGAAAGAGGGAACTGGCTCCAGCCAAGGCGCTGCCCCTCGTCGCTTCCTGCCCTGTCTTGTCACGAAGAGATCAAAATGATTGACTCTAGCTCAGGATCAGCATCTGCTCAAGACGAACCTCCTCAGTCGGCGCATGACCGGTGTGTCATCCCCCCAACTCCTAGACCGCAGCTAATCTCCTAGCCAGATATCCTTGCACAGCTCGATACTCGTCTCTCCCGACTCGACACGACCATCGCACCTCTCGGCATCCAGCCTCTCACCCGCAAAGCAGCCAGTGCGTCCTTGTTCTCACCCCTTCAACCACATGATAACCCTAACCTAATCTCCTCAGACATCGATGCGATCCTCTCCGCCGTCTTCCCGGAACCCACCTCCTCCCCCTCCCCCTCCAAAACCGCCTCCTACCCAATCTCCTCCACTCGCAACCTCCCAACCTCCTGCTCCATTCCCTCCGCCCTAAACGGCTACTCCCTCGAACCACCCACACTCACCCCCATTCACTCCGCTCCAGGGACTTCAGCGGACGGGACAGCCATCCTGACGAGGGCGCCGGATATCATGGCGCTTGGGGAATATGGGGGGGCTATGGATGTCGTGGTGGGCGATTTGGAGAGGATGTGGAAGGGTTTTGTGGAAGGACGGGGTGGGGCGAGGGAGGCCGGGGTTAGGGATCTGGTGAGTGGTACATTCATGTTGCGCGTGTCGGCCGCGCCGCGGGGGGAGAAGGGGGGGGGGGGGGGGCGGGAATTCAGCTGACGCTGGCCTTTGGCGTGTAGTCGAAATTGGTTGAGATCGGGTTCTTGGGGATGACCCAGCTGTTCTCGAAGATTTCGAAAGAGGGGATGGGACGGATATTCGACGCGGCTACCTTGCTTCAGAGCGGTGAGTTCACCGCAAGCCGCACAACGCGTTATTGCGTTTGGACGAGGGAACTTGCTGAAAGCTAGTCCAGGCGCCCCCTCCCCACCCCACTTCTTCTCCCCACTCAATACCCTCCTCCCTCTAATCTCCAAGATTCGACAAATCCTCCACCCGTCGCAACCTACGCCAAAGACGGAGACCATTGTCCAGCCGATCTTTGACCAAGCGATGGCTTCTTTCGCTGAGCTCCGGGGCGAGTGGATGCGAAGGAGTCTGGGCGTCATGGTGGGAAGGGTGGAGGAGTTGGATGAGGGTGGAATTTGGGAAGGGGGAAGGGGGAGGGAGAAGGTTAGGGGTTTGGTTGGGCTTTGGGAGGTCTTGGTGGTCGTCTTAGAGGTGAGTTTGTCGGGACATTGGTCGAGCTGGAAACTGACGTCGAATAGGCGGAGACTCTCCTCATCACCACTCTCTTTCCAAATGCTCCTCCACCCAACCTTCTCCCACTCACCATCGCTTACCCCCTTGCACTGGTCACCATCACCCTCCAGCCCACACTAAACACCATCAAACGCACCCTTTCATCCCACACCTTCGTCGCCCTCGACCTCTACCAATCCCTCATCAGAATTCAAACCAAATGGGAGCAAGCGCTGACCAAATGCCTGTCGATGACCCATTCGACGTCCCCCGAGCTGCAATCCGCGCTGAACGGGCCGATCTCCACTCTCCGTGGCCTCGCTGTCCGCTCGTTCCCAGAGCTGCTCGTGGATATCCGAACTGCGCAAGGAAGCGGTCAGACTTCGGTGACCAGCGATACGACGTACTCGACCCTGACGTATCTCGAAACACTACCGGCGTATGAGAAGACTGTGGAGGGACTGCTTGGACGGAGTCAGAGCGAGAGGAGTTGGTTGATGGGCGCGAAGGAGACGCCGAGTCTTGTAAGGAGCGCGGGGGAGGAAGGGGGAGTGGTCAATCTCTTCGTCGGTACGTGGACTCCACTCAGTCCGGATGGGTCTCGCTGATCAGAGTAGCCGATGTTTTGGGGACACTGCTTATACATCTGGAAGGGAGATCTCGGTCGATGCGGAAACCCATCGGACAGGCTTTCCTGCTCAACAATCGCGAGTCACTTTCCAAAGAAGGAGACAAGCTGACCCGAGAAGTCTCTCACATACGAAACACCACCGCCTCCTTCAACTCCGACATCATCGGTCCCGGCGCGGAAGCCATGCTCAACAAGGCCTTTCGCGATGCCAAATCGTTCGCCTCCTCCCCATCCTACTCCTCTCCCATCCTACTCCTCTCCCATCCTACCCAACTTTTGCTTCTCGCGATTGCTGATTGGTGAATTCCAGACAATACCTCTCCGAATGGACCTCCCTCACTTCCCTCCTGACCCCTTCAAACTCCACACCGCGCTTCGGTGTCTCTGTTCCCGGCTCCTCAGAGCGCACACACCTCAAAGAAGCAGCTACAGCATTCTTCGACCGACTTACCGAGCTCGAGGGGGTGTGTAGTCAGTTCCCACTATCGAGGCAAGACCCGGAGATGCGCGATCGCGTGGGAAGGGAGGTTGAGGAGATGGTGGTAGGGGCTTATGGCGTGTTTGTGGGGAGGTGTAGCGGGAAGGGGATGGAGAAATGTGAGTCCTCTCCCTGGATCGGTGGACTGGATGTGGAATTGGATGGGAGAGTGCTGATTTGGTTGGTGGTAGATCTGAAGGGCGGGGTGGAAGATGTGGGGAGGAGGGTGATGGGGTGTTTTAGATGACGACGACTCTTGCATCAAACACACAGGTTCTGCTGTGCACTCCCTGATATCTGGGGCGAGGGCGATGATAACGTGTGTTTTGTCCTCATTGGTGATGACACAACTGTGGAACGAGAACGGAGCAACCGCCCGAACGAGACGTTCTGTTGCTTACATCCGTGGACGACCAGCCCAGGTTAGAGACTGAAGCGCCAAACACGAGCTCTTTGCCGGAGACTTTATGGGAAGCAGTTAAGACTTTATGGGAAGCAGTTACACTATGTGATCGGTGCAAACGACGGAACAGGCTGGGAACAATGGCGTGTTCCCCTTTCCTTCGTCGACACATGCCGAAGCAATGAGCTAGGAGCGACCACTCACAACCTAGTGAAGCTGTCTGATCCAGTGGGGATCATTCACTGGTCGGCAGAGCACTCTGACTGTTGGTATAGCTGAGTTATCGAGACACAACTGCATCTCCAGTGTTTTGCTCTACCAGCCTCTTGATTGTGCATCTCACAATTGGTCCCTGTGGCAGGCCTGGGAAATTGCAGCAGTGACGATTATGAGATGTTGGTGCAGGAGGGATCAATCCTGTTGCCATTTTATGGCAAAGCGGGATGCCTGTCCATCGAGTACATGCTTTGCTTTGTGTTGCACAAGATTTGCAGGCAGCTCCACTATCTATCATGAAGCCGTCCTCCCAAAGCTCGACAAGGTAGTCATTCTTTCCATTGCAATCCTCATCTAGGGCAAGGTTGCATGGGCTTGGCTTGAGCGTATGGAATCTCCTTACCATGATACCATCTCGTGGACCATCCACATGGGTGATATTGGGGAAACTGTCAGTGCTGAGTCTGAGTTGTGTGATTGGTGTTGTGGCGCCTGAGCCATGACGAGGACGCTTGATGCCTCTCGGGTCTTGTAGGGCTTCCTTCACCAACTACCCACAAAATTCTGTAAGAGTGATTCAACGAAGGTTCGTTGGAAGTTCCGCCGCATAATTCAACGGAAGCACCATGTTGTTCAAGGGGATGCATTTTACGTAACTGCCAAAGTTCGGTTGCGTCCGGTTCGTGACAGAAGCTCCCCCTCCAAAAGTGAAATCCTCTGAGCCGGTTTTCCTTAGTCAACGTCTTCTGGGTTGCTGATGTTCTGAAGCGGGTGGTAATTCTACCTTGAATACGTTCGTATACGTCACCGATACCTTCCACTACATGGTTCGTCTTGAGGCATTCAGTCGTTCAAGGTCGCCAACTTTCGCCAAACGTGTTGGAGTTGAGCGTCGGGATCATTCACTGGTCAGCGTAGCACTTTGACAGTCAGCTAGTACCATGTTGAGCCTGTGTTTACATCGACCTTCTGACACTTATACCTCCATGGTCATCTTCCGGTTCCTGCAAAGCATAGCCTCCTCACTCTCGACAACAGCAGAAACCTGGACATACCATGGTGGATGACCAAGCATGGGATCACCCAGTTGTAGAATGCGTGCAAACCAGGAATTCAGCTGTGGACGCGGATTAGGCGTCCAAACAGAGACGGCGATTTGCACCTGGCGGGCGGCATTCGGTCTGACGATGCTTGAAGTGTGAGAGAGAAGGGCCACGTCGGAGGCAATTGGAATATTCCGACTGCCAGGATGAGCCCATCGATAGTATCCTGAGAAGGCGCTGGGACGCGAAGCGGACCGATTTGGAATACAATCATTCCTGATGAACGGCCCACCACACCGCCCCGCTCGCCACCTTCCCCGAGGTACTCCAAGCCAACCAGTTCTTCCGAGGGTGCCAACACAGGCTGTTCACCGTCCCTTGGACTGGGAGCTTGGCTATTGTCGCGCCGGAAAATACGGAGACCTGCTCATATGGATTAGCTTGCTCGCTACCCTGTCAATAAGGATCCGAGTATGGGAGGATGGACAGAATGTACAATGGCAATGAACACGTCGTCTCCGCCGAGGGCGAGCAGCTCTCCGTCAGATGAAAACGCAGAATGTCGGATCGCCGCGCTATGTCCTTACATCAGCCTTGAGGTCAGAGAGTAAGGGATGGAACATACGTGCAGACGTCGAATGTCCGAAGACAGATCCAATCCCGCGTATCAAACAGGCTCAAGAGCGCATCCTGTCCCCCGACCGCCAGAAACCTGTCCTCGTCTCAGCTCCAACCACTTTCAAAGCGTAGATCATGGGGGACCTACCGGCCAAGGGGATCGAAAGACAGTGAAAGAAGGCTCGCAGAATGACAGACATTATGTCGGAATCGTCTCAGCTGCTTGGATCGTCTCGCGTCGATATCCGGTTGCGGTTGACGCGTGGGAGTGGTGGTGGGCGGTGGTGTGGATTGTCGGCTCGGTGCGGTGGATTGTTTGAGCTCCATTTCCGTCATGACCACCTCTTTGGATCCGCCTTCCACCTTTCCGTTGGCTTCGACCATCTCGACGTCTCCTTCCGGCTTCCCGTCTGCTCCGTCTCCCTGCATTCCCTCGTTTCCGTTTCCATCCGCCGTAATAACTGTGTCTTCCCCATGCGCCTCCGCTTGTACTGTCTCCCCCTCTCGATCTTCCTCCCCCTTCCCCCGCTCACCTTCCTCGTCTGGTGTCCCCTCTCTAGGCGTCGCCGCCCGACTCTTCACGCCATCCCTCTCTTCGCCATCACCTTCTGCCTCCTTGCCTTGCAGCTGTCCCGTCGTCGTTGTCAACTCCGGCTCCACCACCCTCAGCTCCAATGGGTACACCCAAGCATTCACACTCCCATCGTTACTAACCGCACAAACCATCTTCCCGCTATTCGAGAATCTCAGACTATTGATCTGTCCTCCCACACATCAGCTCTCCTCTACCCACACCCAGCAGCTCCAGGCTTTGGCACTCGGCCTAGAATCGAAGTGGGGCGACCCACCTCTTCGGAGCCAATATCAACAAGAGACCCCCCCATCCCGATATCCTCCCTTGCTTCCCATCCAGACAGTGTCCGACGGTAGAAGAACACCTCGTCGCGGGATGAGCGGGGACAGACGACGGCGAATTGACTGCCGGAGGGATGGAAGGTGATGTGGAGAACGTCGCCGGAGATTGGGAGGGTGGTGGGGGCGGCGTTGGGGGCTGGAGGAGGGGAAGAGGGGGGGGGAGGATGGAGGGCGATTGGGAGGCGAAGAAGGGGTGGCAGGGGAAGTGGAGTATCGAGAGTCTCGTGGAGAGGGGGGTTTCATCAGTTCAAGCCGAACGGGAAGGAAGGGCAAGAGATATGTCAAGGAGAGAAGAGGAGATCGAAGAGGGAATGGGCATTGGCGAATGGGGAGGTATGATTACAATATCCGAGTAGGAGAGTATGGGGACGTACAGGAGACATCCCAAACAGCGACCATCGACCCGGCCGAAGACGACTTGCAGCCCGAGACAAGGACGTGCGGGTCAACTGGAGAAAATGCCAGCGCAGCTATTCCCCTCAGCCCCACACCCCCTATGTTCCGAAAGATCTGACAAACCGACGTGACCATTATGTGGACTAGGCTTCGAAGCCCCCGGCAAACTGAACGAAGCCCCCGGATCCATCTGCCTCCTTCAGTTTCACCTGAGCCGGGATGTAGAATTGGACGGACGGTAGATTTGACCTCCCATATCCGTAAACCCTTGTACTCCGTCCCCGTAGCTACTCTTCGACCATCGCATGACCAAGCGATACTTCGGACTGGACGGGAGATACCGCCTTTGACCTCTTGAGGGCGGCCGAAGCGGGGGATCTGGGCATATCAGCTAAGCCACGAGACATAGCTTATACAAAAGAGGGGCGAGGAAGGTAGTGGCGTACAGGGAGGTCTCGAGCCGAGTATTGGAGGTGGGGGAAGTAGTTTGGGTCAGTCTCGTTGATCATGACGAGGTGAGGTGGGGATAGGGGACAAAGAAATGTAATAAAATAAAATACCGGTTTGATCCGGCGGAATCTCGGGATGACGGCACGTGGCTCTCTGCTCTTCTCTTGGGTTTCAGGGGTCAAGCTGGGCCCATTGGGCTGATCACTGCTGTTCCAGCTCCTCTTCCATAGAAGAAACACCATGTCTATCCGCACCTCATGCCATCCCATGTCGTACACCTTTCGAGCCCTCCACCCATCCACTTCATCCCTCCCCCATCGAACCCGCCAGCGACCCTTCACCACCTCCCCCGTCCCCCGCCTGTCCTCAGTGAGCGAGACCATCGATAATATGATCTCCAAGATCCACGCTTCCCTCTCACAGTCACATCCCGAGCAATCTGAGGCGGTCCCGCAGAGCGGGTTGAGGATGCTCGTTTTTGGCAAACCGGGTTCGGGAAAGGTGGGTCGACCCGCCCACCTTCTTCATCCACCTTATCTCTCGAGTGCAGCTGATGAGAGTAGGGAACGCTTAGTGCTAGGTAAGCCGGGTTGTGTCCTGAGATTGGTGGGATCTGAGTGATTGACGAGGTGATTGACAGGTTGGTCCAGCAATATGACATTTCGTTCGTCTCGACCGGCGATGTGCTCAGGAAGGAGATCGCGGCGAGGTCCGAGGTGGGGAAGAAGGCGGAAGCGGTGGTGGCGAGCGGAGGTGGGTGTCTGTCACCTCCTTACCTACTACCTCCAAACCTCTTTGTTTTCTCTTCTATGTCTCGCTGTAGCCGTTTTCGCTTCGCTGATGTGTTTGTCGGGCGATCAGGGCTGGTATCGGATGAATTGATGGTGGAGATCGTGATGGCCGAGCTCGACAGATTACGAGGCAAGGTCCGTCCACTCCTCAGACTCTCAAGCTCCTCCCCCGAGCTATTGTAGCCTGTGAGAAGCTGACTAGACGTTGTGTATCGCAGAGCTGGATCGTCGATGGCTTTCCCCGGACATTGCATCAAGGCGAGCTACTCGATACAGTCCTCAACGAAGAAGTGTGCCCTGCTATCTCCCCTCGGAATGATAGATTAACGACCGCGTCAGGGCCGACCGCTCAACATGATCGTCCACCTAAATGTCCCCGATTCCGTCATCATGGCCCGCATAGCCGGTACGTCCCGTCCCGTCGCCCGAACTTCCGCTTGCTCCCATTCCTATCACCTAGGCACATGTCGGTCCGACTGATACGCCCCTCGCTGACGCTCGGGGCAGCCCGATGGGTCCACCTTCCCTCTGGCCGAGTCTACAACTCGACCTACTCCGCGCCGAAGGTGGAAGGGCGAGACGACGTGACGGGTGAACCCTTATCGAAGAGGCCGGACGATACGCCGGTGCGTCCTCGTGCCTCTCAAATTGACGGGAAAACTGGCTGATTGGGCTGGGCGGTAGGAGACGTTCTCGAAACGGCTGCAGGCTTATTACGAGTCGACGGCGCCTTTGTTACAGGTGAGTGGGACGTCAAGCCCTTCATCATTCGCTCTTGTTCCACTCCTCAGTGCTTTAAGAGCGGACTTGCCTGTGTCCGAGCTGTGTAGCGGGGATCGCGACTGAAGCATTTTGCCGATCCCATTGGATGAGCTTTATCGCAGACCTCAAAATCATCCGCTTTGAACCCTTTCTCCTCCTATCTTGGTATTATAGCTCCCTCATTCTTGGCCTCCTCTCCTCCTTCCTCGCTCCCTTTCTGCGATTCTTTGAACCCATTCTTAACCATCCGGCCTGCTCACCCGCCTCCCCTGCCCTCTCCCTCACCCACCGCCGCTTCGCCCCGCGATCGCTCGCTAACGCTCGCACGCTCGCAGTACTTTGCCCAAACCTACCCCGACTCCCTAATCTCGCTAAGTGGCTCCTCCTCCGACCAAGTGATCCTACCTGCCCCGCCTCCGCCTCCACACGTGCCTGACGACCTTTCCGTCGTGGATCAGCTCTGGCCCCAACTCCAACGACTCGTCGAGCCTTATGGCCTCTTACGGCGGCCTGGCGAGCTGGGACGGAAGGTTGCGGATAGCATCCGGGAGGAGGCGGATGATCTCCGGGATCCAGAAGAGGGGGTCAAGGAGACTACGTAGCTGTATTTAAAACATAGCATGCATGATATCGTGAAATGCATTGCAAGAGTTCCTATATTACATGATTGTTGGGAGGTGGCCCGGGTCATAAGGAGAGCCGCGAGAAGAAGTGGAAGAAATCAACGTTGGACGCCGTCATTGAGCACTCGTAGATGTAATTCGAGCTGACCCAAGCGGACCATACCGCTCGTTGATACTAGTCAACCCATCAGCCACAGTCTAGTAAGGTCTGGCACTGCTCACCTGCTCGGGTAACCGCTGCATGAGACTATCCAGCCCGACCTTGTCCACCAGGGTCCGCGGGATTGCCCTAGCAAGAACGTGTTTCCGCGATTGGATGTTCTCGTACAGATCAGACACTTCCAGCTCGTTCTGAAGGTCGTTAAGAGACGACGAGAGCTGGTCCGAGATGGTCGTGCGAGATTTAGATCCTTTGTTCCGTTGCCATTCTTTGCTGATGCTGCGGCGCACAACATTCATGGAAATGAGCAGACGTCGCGGTGAATCGGGAGTGGAGAAGAAGGAGAGGGCGACGGTCAGTACGTGGCTGATTCACCAGAGCATTGCACGTACCATATGAATTCCGCCGCAGCATTTTCGCATATCTTCTGCTGGATATCCTTCACGTAGCTCTGGTCTAGCCATTTCTCAACAAGACGATGCGATGACGTAGATGCGACTCACAGAACGGCGAAGGCTTTTCATCCTTGAAGATCATCAAATCCAAGTACTCCGAATCTGAAAGCCCTAGTCCCGCAAGTACTTCAAGAGAGGACGAGGTCACGCCACCCTGGCTCAATCGTCAGCCGGAGTCTGACTATAATAAGGCAGCGGACCTTGTTCGTACTCGAATCCTTGAAGAGCACGACGCCCTTCTTCTCCAGCCAAAAGCGCGCTTGCTGCGTGAAGAAAAGGTTGGCGCCTTCGATGACGTACTTAAAGTGCGATTTCCCCTCTGCGTCGACTAGATTGGACACATTCGAGATGTTGACGGCTTCAGGCCTGTTTGGGCCATGCATCAGGCGAAAAACAAGGCTGAGGTAAGAGGGAACACACCGCCCACCACACGGGACAAACAAGTCGGCTTTGACGCGGAAATGGAACGTGTTCCGAAACTCGGTACCCTCTGGTACGATCTCACCAGCTACAGGGACATCAGCTTGAACGATCCCCTAGACTGGAAAGCTGCTGACTGGGGAGCTGCACATCTTGCTCATCCACCAAGACCCGATACCCGTCCGGTCCAAGCTTGTCCTTGCTGAAGTGAGAAACGGGCTTTCGCGCCTTGGCCAGCCGGATCAATTCCGAGCGATCGAGACCAGCGGGATCGAATAGAACACCTGAACCATCGATGATGGCGATCGTCTTGTCCTTACTGAGCAGTATTTCGTCTGCGCCGGCTCAGCAACAGACGGGCAGGCTAGAGGATAACGTACTAGATCCTAGATCGCCATCCGGTCCGCCGGTCTGGAACTGTGCATACCGTCAGCCACGTCAGAAGAGCGAAAGCGAAGGCGATCTCACCTTAGTGACTTCCTTCTCGTTCAGCCCATGTGCCTTCAAGACGCCCAGAATGTATTGCCGCACAGACAGCGATGTCATTCCATCTAGCATCGTGAGTGTCCCGCTTAGACTCCCCGCACTCACAGAGATCATGGGGAATACCACCAAGCATTTCGGCGCTCTTGCCAGTAGTGAAGCTCTTCCACCAACTCGCTCCTCGAGCTCGGGCATGCTCGGCCGCCCAGTCCATAAGGTCTGCAGTATTCTGTGAATCTCAGCATGGTTGAATGGAGGCGGACGGTGAAGAGGTACCTCGTCTGGGCCGAAGAACAGGATCTCTGGGTCGGTGCGGCGAGAAATGTCCACAATTGGGCCTTTGATTCCCGGCGTCTTGCCCGGGAGCAGGAGGTCAATGATCGACTGTCATGAGCTCAGTGGAATATGCTTCATTAGGATGGCGACGCACGTCAACGTATTTCTCAAAGCATCGATGGTAGTTTGCCGTCAGACCAGGTAGGATCGTCCCTTTCGCCCCCCCCTCAGGAATATCTTTGTTCTCTAAGCACCTCTTAGCTCCTTACACCGCATCGGGCTGCTATACGTACTGAGATTCTGCGTCGCAGCCAATGCATAATTCTCGTCAAACAGTGTCCGGACATTCGAAGCGTAGTTCCTGCTCGGGTGTTAGGCTGTGAATTTTAGGCTGTATTATGGGGCTCACTCCTTGCCTCGTGAACGGATGATCCTGATCCCACCTCGAGCAACATCGCGAAAACGAACATGGAAGCCCCTAAACTCGGCCCCAGCAACGAAGAACATGCCATATGCTTTCTTCGGGTATTCGACTTCCGGCAAGAAGCTCGGATCCAGTCGGAACGACAAAGCCACCTCTGCGCGTTCATCAGATCTTCCGCTCGCTGAGGTGTGGAAGGACCTACTCGTCGGCTGATAGAAATTGCATTTCAGCACATGCTTGTTAAAGATGAGTAGCGCTTCGAGAATCTGAACGGCATGCTGATTTGAAGCCGATTTTCGGATCTTGAGGTACAATTCCTCATCGGACAGGGGTTGTTCGGTCTTGAGGCGTTGGAATGAAAGAGTCGGTGTGAGATGGGAGGCTTCATCTGCGGCGGGATCTGGGCGAGACTTCAGCTGAGCTATTTCAGGGTGCGATAGGGAGACCCACAGTGGACCATAGCGAAATTTATGTATAGCATGCGAATCTGGCGGACAGTCAATTTGGGAGCCGGCAATCTAATGCTAGCTCACAAGATCTGGGTGTCGATGGATGACCTCTCGGATGCTCTCGCGCGTAAAAGTCTCCTCTCTGAATCGAGTCTTGATCTTGTTGAGGACCTCGGCATGATCGGGATTCGTGTCATCCAGAACTGCACGTCAATCCTGCCTTCTATATTTACACACCATTCTTGAGAGCCAGAAAGGCCGGACCCAGGCGATTGCAGAAATGTTGAGCGAAGATCCACCCGACGTAAGCGTATGTCGCTTCTTGCACCGCGTGAGGGCTGTCGTCATCGTCCTCTACGGTGAACTGCACACGAGTTCAGCTGGCTCCAGGCTGTAACAGGCAATATGGACGAAGGGGTTGTCCGGAAGACAGTAAAGGAGCGATGCTTCGCGAACGACCTGATGGATTGAGTGCTCGATCGGCGGCGCTCGTGTGTTTGGCACAGGGTTGAGGTACATTGCTGTAGAGCGTCAGCCCACTCTGCTTCCGAACGACATGGCACAGAATGCCGATGGCGGTTAGAATGGTCGCACAAATGATGGTGATCCCGTTGGCGAATTGCTCGACATATTTCCGCGCCGAGCTGTGAGAATCAGCCTAGTCCCGCGGAGAAGGTAGCATGAGCTTACAATAGGCCATAGAAGTGGTACAGATCACTCAAAGCGGAGAAGAACTTGCTTGTCCCGCCCATCCTGGTCGCGTGTAAGCGAACGTCAAGCATGGCGCAGGTCCCAAGACCTAACCGGGCGATTCAGCTCACTTGTACCCAATGACCAATCTCCTCTCTCTACTCTCCTCAACCTCATACATCTCGATCACCGGTCCGTCCCGTCTCTCCACCTCGTCCATCACCGTCTGATAGATGTCCATCGTATTCTCGCTCGCCTTCTCGATGAAGCTGGAATCCGAAACGGTCCGGATATCCGTAGTTCCCGAGCTAGTCTTCTTTGGACCGGAGCTCGGGAAGACGCAGCGGGCCACGAAGTAGCAGCGTAGCTGTTGTGAGATGGTGGAGGAGATGGCTCCAGCGGATCGGTAGGTCTCAAGGCGGTAAGCTTTGGCCGGTTTCGAGTCATTAAGGAAGAGCTCATCGATCCTGTCAAGATGTCAGCCCTGATTAATTCCGGCGCGAAGCTAGTTTAGTAGCAAAGGCAGAATGACGGCCCCTCACCGTTTCTCCACCGTCGATCCAGGACCCTCGGTCACTGTTACCCCAGCCTTGGACGTATGGATGAACACCGCTCCCTCCTTGCCCTTCTCCTTTCCCTCTCCTTCTGGCGTGATTTTCTCGAGGTCGATCACGAACTTCTCGGGATCATGCTTGGTATAGGCGAGGAGTTTCGCGGAATACAGGGCAAGAATATGGTCGGCAATAGCTTCCGGTGTCTCGCTCAAGCTGCGAGAATCATGGTCTCAGTGCCGAACTAACAAATGAGATAACGGGACTCACAAGTAGGTATTGTCTATCCCAAGATGGTTGTAGAACCAGTCCACCTCGCCGTTGACCAGCTCGTTCGGCATGAAGCCCGATTCGGCCAGGATCCGGGCGACCGAAGACTGCTGATTCGCTTTGAGCGGGAAGGGGGAACTTTTGTAGCCGCTGTGAACGGAGTCAGCCAAGCACAAGGTGACCCATGCCGGCAACTGCGGTAAGGCGGTATAAGGGCAAGGGATATGAGGATCAGGATGTGGCGGAAAGAGACCGATCATATGCGATGCGAGGCGTCCACTCACATCGTATCCTTCCTGATCCTGCCAATCGAAGTATCCGACCCCGTCCTGGATAGTTTTCCGGGAGTGAGCGAACCATTGAGGACGCTGGTCACCTGTGCAGGTAAGGGAAGAGGATGATGGAGCTGTAAGTATGCTCCTTCAGCTCGAGAACATCCTAGACGCAGCGGGCCGTACCATTTCGGGCTCCTGGACTATAGGTGCGGACATGATGAGGGATGCGGTGCTTCAAACGAGCTTCTATTGGGGACAATCAGTCATGATACGAGCTTCATGAGGAGAGAGGATCTGGGGCACAAGTCGTCACATGACGCGAGATAGCCAAAGGACCCCTCATTCCGGGCTAGGGACGTCACAGGGGAAGCACGGGTACCTAGCGATCTGTGCGTAGGTCATGGAAGTGTGTGGATGCAGCAATGAGAGCTCGCCCGTAGGCAGGCGGGAGAGCTCGACAACGATATGATTGAAAGGCGATGTGGTGAAAGATCAGGCGGATCCGACTGGAATGGGTGGAAGAGGGAAGGACATCGTAGAAATTCCGAATTTGTAAAAGGGGACGGTCTGGAGCTCGGAGACAACCGGAGGGGATGCGTGGAGGTGCGCGAACAAGAGGAAAGCATGTGGAAGATTTTGCTCACCGAGAAGTATCTTCTCTGGCTGTCCTTATTGTGGGGAACAGTATTGTGTGGAGGGGAGTTGTTGCGAAGGTAGGTATGTGGCCGTCGTACTGGCCAACCGAGGGATTTGGCTGGTGTTGTAATAAGGTGCTACTGACAAGGGTCCTTTGAAGTCATAGCTCGAGTCCGGACAGGCGAAACGGCATTGGCTTCAAAAAAGACTGAATTCGAAAACAGCATAACCGAATGGAATTGCATCTATTACGGGCATCCCGTTGATAGCTGCGAAAAACGAACCGGACAGCTGTCCCACAAGGGCCATACAAACCGTCAAGAAGACCCTCAACATCCTGAAATTTTCTGGTTGCTTTGTGCAACCACACGGACGACTGGTATATTGGCTCCAGGTGGAAATCCATCGAATCCCCTAAGTGAATGATTGGTAGGTCTGAAATTGTTAAAGTGGGAGCCACAAGTCTTCAAGTCTTCCGCTTTAACCTTCCTCATTGCTTCACAATCTGATTGCAGACCATTGTCAACAGTTCTTAACTTCCACTTACCACTCTTCGAACTGAACCGAGTTGGAAGCCCCTGATCTTCACTGACTGATGAAGTAACGTCACTCCGAAACCGCGGATTTTGCTTGAGCATCGGGATGATATTTGGATCCCCGGTATACTCGTCCATACCGAGTAGACGATAAGACCGGGAAGAACGTGTCGGCGATTCAATACAGGTGTAACTACTATACTCCCGAGAAAGGATTGGTTCGAGCAGGGTTGTTATGCTGGGATATTCCGATTCAATGGGTTTGGAGAGGTGCGTCTGGTTATATCCTTGTGTCCATCGGTGTCAACTCCGATTGATTTGCGTTGGGATTCAATCTCATGCTGATGGAGATGGTTCCTTTAGACTCGGGCATCTACGAATACGCGGCACGGGAGTACCCGAACCCCTCCAGCCGGTTCCTCCTCCCCGTTATCGGCGAAACCTTAGACGGTCATCTGAACGATATCGGTGCCATGCCCGTCACAGCCCCTTTGCATGATCTTCTCAACCTCTTCATGGCTCAAGACGTCAAACCATGAATGTCAGGATGTTATGGAGGATGCAAGCCGCTTGGATGAACCCATGAGCTCGAGCTTCGTCTTTGAGCAACTTGTCTTTCAAGCGGAGGTAGCGGAGGCTAGACCAGCGAGCTTTAAGTATGCCAAATGCGTGCTCGACCCTGACACGCGGTGTAGCTGCTTTACTATCAAAAGAGGCCTACAAGATCAACGCTCAAGTCTCAAGCTTGTACTTACCGGTCCCCCCTACAGGTCTGCCTCTCCCCTCAGGCGAGTGAACATGGTGATGAGAAGTATCGAGGAGTTTCTCGTCGCTGCCTTGGTCCAAACGAATTTCGGGAAGAAGGACGATCTCAGGCGTGTACAGGTGAAGCCTGAGTCTCCCAGGACGTATTTCCCATTATCAAGTAATCGTCTGGATCGGTATGGAGTCGCATTGACCTCTGAACACGCTTGTCGCTGGCGGATGCGCTGAAGCCCCAATGCAGGTAGCGAATACGCTTCCTATCGTCCACAACGGCTACAATGTTGAATCCGTAGCACTCCTTGCGACTGTGGAAGGATCCAGCCGTCTTTGTAGGCCGAGTGGGAGCATGTTTGAGGTTGATATGGGAGCCATGAATGAAATCGACACAGTTGGGTAGCGCATCACGAGACTTGATGAGGTCGTAGCGCTCGTTGACCGTAACGCCAGCGAACGTGGGAAGACAGCTGTCGGATGATAGCTTGGATAGAGTTATCGGTCCAACGTTCGACCGTCCCAGCTGCTTCCAAATCTGCAGGGCGCATAGCGGAAGGAAACCGAATCTGAGACGCCAAATAGGCGCGATATAGCGCGTTTCTCGTCCCCAGCCTGTAGATGAACAGAGCTAGCTGATACTTTGGAATGGCTTGTTCCCTCTTGGATGGAGCTTGGAAGATGATATCGTGGCCGAATCGTTGAACGAGTCGAAGGAATTCATGCTGGCTCATGCGGAAGAGCAATTTGAACTCGTGCGTCGATGAGGACAGCAGGCAATCAATGCTGGATGCGTAGCGGGCCTTCCGGTAAGTCTTGGGACGCATTGCTATTCTCGGCCTGGGATCCCGCTCGGGACCGAGCACGTGGTTCCCGATTCCGGGCGCTTTGCCCCAACAAGGTGGTTGCTCAAAATAGCTCATTCCTGTTTGTCACATACGGTTCCTCGGATACTCTCTCGACACCCCATATTTTGATCCGCGACTTCAAAAATCAGCATTCGGCGGGGAGAAGGGATAATAATCTTGGCAGATCGACAACGACCGGGAGTGGAGATTGCGAGAGATTGCGATTGCGGGAGTTGCGAGAGCAAAGCCATCATCCGCCATCAACTAAAAACATCATCATCGAGGCAGTCTGGCGCGATCAGAAGACGGTGAGTCTCTTGGTATCTAACGGGAGTGGTGCCGATCGTCGAGCATGGGTCGCCTTGATTGAGGGGACTCGCCTTCGAAACAAGGGGGATTGCGGGTTCCTTTCTGAACGATCCATCGTTTTCTCACCGCATTTATCCCTCTCCTGCGTGCATCGCTGACTGTGCTTCAGACATTCTTCTCTTGACTGCGGTGTCAAGTAGACCACCTTGACCGTCGGATCCATACGGTGCGAGTTGTCGGCAATCTGAGAAAAGCTGTGAGTGAGAATGGTATTCCTGTACACTTCATGCTAAAACTATCCGTCATCAGCAAACCCCACCTTGACGAGTCGAACTTCCCCCGTTTCCTCCATCCAACCCTTTCAGAGCATCCCGTCGACATCCGTGGTTCCTCCCATTCTATTCCACCCCATCGCCATCCCAATGCAGCCCACCCCGCTCCGCCTCCCCGAGAAATCTACCGCCTTCTTCTCCTCCCCCTACCACCCCTCCTCATCCCACCTATCACCCATCCCCGACAACTCACCACCCAACAAAGAAGCATCCTTATCGTCTTCCCCATCCATTACAGACTCGCATACCCCGCTCCTCCCAACGCCTGGGACTGTGGAAGGCGGGAGTTTCCCGTTCCCGCTCCGCGGGGGCCGACAGGGATTTTGGACGAGGGTGCGGGTCGCGATGGGGGTGAAGGGTGTGGGGAAGGGTGGGGCTGTGAAGAGGTTGTTGTGGGTGGCGGTGCTGGGAGGAGTGCTTCTCCTGGTGTATCATCATCAGCGAGGAGTGAGTGCTTCTGTCGGGCTAACGGCCATGCTGATGAGGTACAGCTGTTACCTTCTCACCGACACGATGCCAGCTCAACCGGCTCTCGAAGACCCAATGAGTCCTCATCCGCCCAATCGACAGGCAGTTCCTACCACTTCCCTTCACTTCTCCCATTCGGATCTTCCCACCGATCCTCAGCCCCATCAGAATCGCCAGACGGTCGGCGGCTGATCGACTGTTCCTCGGACTCGCTGCCGGTCGACGCGAGTCTGCGCGAGAGACTGGACGTATGGCGCGACGCGCCTGGTGGGAGGGGTGAGATACCGGGTGAGGTGGAGTTGGGGGGTTTCAATGCGTGGAATCTCGAGGTGAGTCACCCCCTACAAGAGCTAGAAATTGAGCAGAGCTGAGATCCCGCAGCAATGCGACGAATCGATACACGAACAACGGAATACACATATGATCCAGAAATCGGCGAATGTCTGGTCGACGATGAACCGGACCACCCTTCACCAATACCGCTCCGAGCTCATCGAACACATGGAGGGTGTCCTTCAGCAGGGGCTTACGGAGTACTACGGAGAGGGACGGGGTATTGTCATGGTCGCCGGCAATGCGGATACGCTGCAGCGGGTGAAGTGGACGCTGAAGATGCTGCGGTCTTACGAGAGTACATTGCCTGTTCAGATTGTCTGTCCATTAGTCATGGGTGTTGTCATCGCTGATGTGATCAGTATCATTTCCCGTCGGAACGGCCGAGCGACGATGATTCGGTATGGCAGGAGATGAAGGAGCTTGGCGCGGAGTTGGTCGAGGCGAAGGGTCAGGCGAAGGATAAGGGGAAGACCAAGAGCTATCACCTAAAGGCGCTCGCTGTTGTACAGTGCCCATGGAGAGAGGTATTGTACCTCGTAAGTCCTTCCGAAACCCCGTGGAAGTATTGAACCGGCTAATGCCTGCTAGGATTCCGACTCTGTCCCGACCCGGGATCCAGAGTACATGTTCGACGCCGCAAACTACCAACGTCTTGGTCTCTGGGCGACTCCCGATTACTGGAAGACATCCGCGAACAACCCGATCTGGGCGATCATGGGTGTGAAGTGTCGGAATGAGTGGGAGATGGAGACGGGTCAGATGTTCATCGACAAGAAATTGCATCTCGACGTTTTCCTGTTGATCAACTATATGCTCGAACGCCATGAATGGGTCGGTCCACCTTTTCGATTCGTGCGCTTGCTGATGGTCGTGCAGTGGTTCTACTTTTCGGACGGCGACAAGGACATCTTCCGCTGGGCTATGCTCGCTCTTCGTAAACGATGGGGTGTTCCCGGACGATGGGTCGGCGCAGGCGCGCTCCCTTCCGGCACGGCATCCGGTGACTTCTGCGCGCACACGATGGTCCAACACGATTCATGGGGTGATCCGCTCTTCGTGCACTACAATCTCCTCAAGCAGATCCCATCTGGGGTTGGTCGAGGGTTCTCGTGGGGCCGGACGAAACAATTGCCTCTGTTCAACACATGGCCAGCGTTGCCTAGTACCGCCAGACTTGGGGAGCCGGAGGAGAAGCCGAATGATGATGCGTTCCCGGGAGCAGGGGATGTGGATTGTGATATGTTGGCGGATGCGGATGAGTATGGAAGAGCGAGGAGTCCGGCTAAGGAGATGATCATGCGACGAGCGGTTAGGGAACATGGCGTGAAGGTGAAATATCATGGAGGATGGATCTCGGCGCTCTGGTATGTCCCTGCGCCTTTCAAACTTCCTGCTTCTTGTGTTCCTGCTGTGTTCCTTCTTCTTTCAATCAAGGGGTGACTGGGGCTGATCGGAGCAGTATCGATCTGGAGTACATCGACCCTCGACCCGAAGAACGAAAAGAAGCGGATGCGATCCTGAAAGAGCGAGAAGACCGGGATAAGGAGCAGCGGGATCGAGAATGGGACGAGGTGGTGGATTCAGCAAAGGCAGCGGGGTTGGCCGAGCCGTTGAAGCCTGAGGAGGTTGTCAGGCCGGATTGGGGACAATCGCCTCTCGAGGTGAGTTCCGCACTAAGACAAGAGGAGACAGATCTGATGGGAATGCTTAGGTTGTGCAGTGGTGGCAGGATGCCAACCTTAATACCTTTGAGCAGACGTTGTACGATTTCGGCTTCGTCCCCAGCGGGCCCGGGTTCTGAGGGGAATGTGCGGAGTCGGTGTGCATAACGAACATGACGAAGGAGAACAGGGAGCTTTTGTTCTCATATACACGTAGGACAATCAATCACACACGTAGAGATGTAGACGGTCGTTCGATGTAGCATTTCTTACAAGGACGTACTCTGGAGCTCAGCAGAGAGTAATGACATTCTGCGGCGGTACCTCTTTCCACGAGACGAGATTTCGTGTTGAAGGCGTAATGACCAGCTCGCCTATCCAGCTAGCCAGCAGGCCTAATTGGCAGCTTCCCCATCACCTCGGACATTCATACCTACATTCATTTTGTATATGAACGTCTTGCATCTTCACTACAGCTTCGAATCTCAACAAGAATCAGGACGGTCTCAGGAACCTTGCCCGATCATGCGGGCGGGATTAAGAATTATTGGAGATTTGTTTACCCGGCCTTGTCCGCTATATCGACCTTGTGTCTTGAGTGTGTTCGATTCCGGTGAATGCTGGCAAGCATGGATCCGCTCACATGGTACGTCCTTTTAATCGTACATAGCAGACGTTACTGATACCATGATTCCGTAGGGATTAGTAAGTCCTCTAACCCTCCCTCTGCCGCTCTACTCTCTCCTCCTCTCTTTCGCATAGCTCTCCCCTCTCCACCCTCTTTCCTCCTCTTTCACCTATCCCTCCTCATCTCCAACCCTGATCGGTATCCCCAGTATCCTGAAATACGTCATCGTTGGCGACTCGTCCGTCGGGAAATCCTCCCTCCTCATCCGACTGACCGACGACCGTTTCGCCTCAACCGAACCGACCCTGGGCGTAGAATTCGGCAGTCGGATCCTGTCCGTCGGTGAGGGGCGGCGGGTCAAGGTTCAGTGTGAGTTTGCCCCTGATTTTCGTCTGGCTGGAGCAGCTCATGCTTCGATGCTGCTGAGACGGTGAAGCTTGGCTGATGCGTGGATTGGGTGGACATGAAGGTTGGGATACGGCGGGTACGGAGAGCTTTCGGAGTATCACACGGAGCTACTTCCGCGGTGCCGCCGGGGCTTTGCTGGTGTACGACGTGACGAGGCGGGAATGTGAGTCCTCTTCGTTACCTTCATCCTGTATCCCTTCAACCAATTTGGGGAGCGGGATTGGAGGACAAAAGTGGAGGTTGAGGCTGATGAGTGGTAGCGTTCGAGCATGTCACTTCGTGGTTGAAGGATCTCCGAGCGCATGCGGATGAGAACGTGTCTATCATCCGTGGGTTCATCCTTGCTGCTGGTACCAATTCGGCAAGGCTGATTGGGGGACGTAGTGGTGGCCAATAAGACCGATCTCTGCTCGTCGACCCCTCCTCAGCTGCCCGAAATATCGTTCGGCCAGGCTGTCCCTTCCGCCTCCCCTTCAGATCACCCTCCATCATCACCTGACTCGGCTGATGTGATCTCACCAGGTCCGGAGTCCGCCGAAACCACTTCCCCTCCCCCAGCTGAATCTACAAAACCCGCGCTCCCGCCCCCCAATTCCCCCGAACCCGGCCTCAAATCTCGAGCCATCACATCCCTCGAAGGCGCCCTCTTCGCAAAGCAGCATAACCTGCTATACGTCGAGACGAGCGCGAAGGAGGGATGGGGGATCGTCGAGGCGTTCGAGTGGACGGCGAGGGAGGTGCTAGGGCGGTTCAGTAGGCAGGAGCTAGAGCGGAGAAAGGTGATTTTCACCTTGTATTGTAGTAATATGTATTGAGCTGATGAAGGATATTAGCCGAAGGGGGTCAAGGTTGATGGGAAGCGGGAGAGGGAGAGGGAGAAGGGGGGATGTTGTTGATCTGTCGGATTTCGGGACTATCTTGGTTACGGATTGTATGGCTGATCACGATCAAGCGAGCATGTATAAACATCGCAGGACGTCATGGCTGAATCTGGCACTGACGATCCTCGGCATGACCCCAGAACAGGGCATAATGCGATGTCAATTATAGATGCCGGACAGACTGATTCTATCATTGTATTATGCCCCATGCAATGAAACTGCCTCCTTCTTTTACGTGCCACCGATCGCTCGAATCCGCACGACGTGATGAAGAGCGCTCGAGGTTCTGTCGTTTTATCGTACCTGACCGTTCCCGACCGATGATTTGTCGACAAGGACTATTGAATCGGCCTCATCATCGAGTGACGCCGTGCTTTTCCTCATAAACGTCGCCATCTGCATCCGACCCGGATCCTTCCTGCTCGGGATATGATATTTCGGTCGATCCTTCTGTGCCCAAGATCAGCCCCATCCCCCATCCCCTATGAGTGGAAGGAGAAAGCGACCTACACGGTATATCCGGTACCCACGAGATTGATACCACCCGATCGAGCTCCCGACTTGATCTCGGACTTCGTACTGCTGCCCATCGGCCCTGATCTCGAGAGGGTGAGCACCCGTATCGAGCGTTATCCATTTCGCGTGGAAACGGGTTAGGGCGACATGTTCGAGTATGTCCATCGCGAGGTTACCGAGTCCAAGGTTCTGACATCGTTGTCGAATAAACAATGATGCTATCGACGTGAGCTCTTGACGCGGGACGATGGGGTATACTGGGAATCGTGGCCTCTGGTACACTTACAGAGCTGGACAGAGCCGTATTCCCGACTGGCAGCCTCCCCATCATCCTCCAACTCCAAGATCCAACCTCCCATACCCACGTCCTTCGCTCTTCCCCCTTGGTCGACGATGCTGAAAACACACAACGGTCGATCGGGACTCCCCCAGAATCGCTCGAGTCGCTCCAGTCCCCAACCACATTCGAGTCGATAATCTCGTAGCTGGTCAAGATCTCCGTCTACGGCCAGGCGATAGCTCAGGTTCGCTGGTAAGGCCAAGATATGTTCGCGATCTAGTGTGACCATGCTTGGGAGTGAAAGGGATAGCGGGTGGTAGAGGATTTTGAGTCACCATGCTTGGGCATAAACGAGATCTGAAGGGTGAGAGGGAATCCGAAAGAAATTCGGCTAGGCACCGAGGTCGATTGCCCGAGGTGGACGAAGTTGAATGTGAGTGACGGACACACATGCATGACTCGACTCCGCAAACCGAGCATATTGCGATGAATCTGGGCTTCTTTGATAGCTCTCCTGTCTGAGATGCAAGGATGGCCCGGGCCATCAGGTTGTGGTTCACTGGGGATGTTGAAATGCTTCTCAAGCCAAATTCCTTCCATTCTCACGCCCAGATCCTCTCATGATCGGACTCTACCTCAAGTAGGGATCGCGTAGCGTATACTTTGTCAACGCCAGGCTCTTTACCCATAAAACACCTGCCCACACATTCTACACCGGAACTCACTCGTCACCGCGTACACTGTCGTCAGTTGAGAGGTTGGTAGAGGGGATATTATTAGGTGAAATAAGGTAACTGCAACTAGACACAATGTCAAATGAAGTTCAATAGTGTCACGAAGATAGCAACAAGTTAGAACAATGAAATAATACAGATATTACTGCTTAAGCTGTGGGGACGGTGAGCAAAGCGCTTATGGGATGTTGAGTACGTATGTCAGGACCCGACACGATCTCACGTCTCGGACAAGCCAGCGACTTGAGACTAGTCCACACCTTTTCCTGGAATCCGCAAGAAAGATGTATCGATGAAAAGAAAGATGCTGATATGAAACAGACGACGAAGACTATACCGATGGTTTCCCGTTGTTTTGAGCTGACTGGCAACTGAATTGTCCCAAAATGCAAGAGCTCCGAGGTAGAAATCTGAGATGGTTCCAGACACAAGTCGGATTCTCACTCGACTTTGCAACAAGAAGCTGATACGGTGGATCAGGATGCTGTTGTATGGGCTTCTTTCTCCTTGGGTACGACCAGGGAGTCATGTCCGGTCCCATGTGCGGGCGCCTCACGACTTGCCTCCTTGCCAAAATTCGGTGACGAGGACAAGTGGTGACATGACGCAGCGGTGCCACCAACCGATTCGGCCAAGATTTCAACTCCCCCTCGATGACACTGCAGGGCGTCATCACCTCGTTGTACGACATCGGCTGCGCGTTCGGAGCTTTGTTGACTTTCTTCATCGGTGAGAAGGTGGGACGGAGCAAGATGATCTTCATGGGTGGGGATATCATGATCATCGGCAGTGATCGGCAGTGAGTGACACCCCACCGAATGCGTACGGAAACAAGGGAAGTTTACTGATGAGGTTGGGTTACTCAGCTGTACTGCTCGGATCGGCGACTACTTTGGCTCAACTCCTGGTCGGCCGATTGGTTACTGGTTTCGCGAATGGTTTCGATTGCTCTTTCCATCCCGATGTCCGTGCATCCCGTTGCTGAATACGAAACTGACGATCGAGCCCCAGGTACTGAGCGGAGAGCTGTTCCCCTCGTATCCGAGGCGCCCTCGTCTGCCTCCAATCCACCATGACCATCGCCGATCTCGTCATAGCCTACTACCTCGACATCGGATTCTCCTACATCGACGGACCCATCCGATGGCGATTCCCAATCTCCTTCCAAGCTCTCTTCGCAATCTTCCTACTCAAAATGGTATGCTTCGTTCCAAACACCGCACGATGGTCACTCGAGCAAGGGCGATCCGATGAGGCGATCGTCGTCCTCGCTCGAATGGCCGGGACGGGGATCGATGATGAGGGGGTGGTGGGGCAGAGGGATGAGATTGTTAGTTCGTTGGAGGTGGAGAGGGCTGCGGCGGGGCCGGAGGAGTTTAGGGTCTCAGAGCTTTGGCAAGGGGGGAAGACGGGAATTCGAGGGAGGGTGGCGCTGAGTTGTGCGGTGGTTTGGTCATGCAGCAGGCTACGGGCGCCAACATGATCAGTGGGTCACCTTCCCTTTCTCCCCCCGTCCCCAATAGAATCCCTTCCGTGATGATGTTGCACGTTTTGGACTCGTACTGATTGGGTGAGACAGACTACTACGCGCCGGTGGTGTACGTAAACGCGATCGACGTCTCCCGCTCCGTATCTCTCCAACTAGGCGGCGGCACCTCCCTAAACTACCTGGCCGCATCCTTCATCTACCTCTTCACAGTCGACCGTTTCCGTCGTCGAGCACTCATGATGTTCGCATCTGCCGGTCTGGCATTCTGATTTCTTCATGACGGCTCTCCTCGTCCGGATCTGGACAGTCCATGGATGCGGCTGGCGCGGCGTTCGTCTTGCATCTTCCAGATATTCCTGGGCATCGGCTGGCTGGGAATCCCGTTCCGTTATCCGACGGAGGTGACTACAACACGCGTACGAAAGCAAGGCCGCCGCGCTGACAACATTCTGCAACTGGATGGTCAGTCCTCCCCACCTCTCTTCCGACTTTTCTTCCTTTGACACTCAAGCTGGGTGACTCGGGCGGGATTTATAGTAGTGATGGTAGGCCCCAGAGCAGTCGGCAATATCGGCTGGAAGGTCTTCCCAATCCTCGGTTCCTTCAACCTAGCCTTCATCCCCATCATCTACTGCTTCTTCCCCGAGACTGCGAATCTCACGCTCGAGGAGGTCGATCGGATGTTCGAGAAGGGTGGGGTCTATAGCAGTAAAGTTGGGAGGACAGTGGATCCGGGTTCTGGGCTTGGTACGGAGAGGGTAGACGTAAGCGAGGTCAAGGTGGTTGAGGTGAAGAAGTAGAGCACAAATGTATCTGTCGAAGATAAGCGAACATGTATCTATAGAGAGACAACAATGTTTCATCGAGTCGGGGTGTGGCTCGGATGTCCCAAGAAAGCCTAGAAATATAGGATGAATTCGTGCCCCGCCTGCTGCTACAACAATGCGTTCCCTCTGTCCCACAAGATGCCCCTTGCACTCCACCATGACCCTTCCCAGATGGTCCCATGATCTGAACCCTCACCCGTGCTCCCTCTCGACCCCCTCGCTCCGCCCTTCTCTCTGTCCCCCATCCCTTCCCCCTACAGTTTCGAACAATCCAAAAACTCCGGACCCAGCTCATCCAGGTGTTTCACACCCAACAACCGCATCCCAATCTCCATCTCCTCCTTCAACACTTTCTCGCACAATGTCAGCACCTTGTGTGGTCTCGCCTTCGTATTCTCTGCCTCCTTCTCCTTCTCCGTCCCTATCTGCTTCACCGCACCAGAGTAATAAAAACTCACGTAAAATCGCCTTCTCCACACCCTCCGGTCCCCAACCCGTAGCAGCCCAGATAAACGGTCTGCCCAATCCCACACCCTTGGCGCCGAGACATAGCGCTTTGAGTATGTCCGTCCCGCGCCGCACGCCGCCGTCAACGAATATCGAGAAACCTTCTTGCTTCAATAATTCGGGAGCGTGCCGGTTCAGGTCGTAGAGTGTTTCTAAGGGTGCTTTGGCACTAGAACCCTGTCAGTGGGATGGGGTGGGAAGGGGAGAAAAGCGTACTAGTCTAATTGACGCCCACCGTGGTTTGATAGCACTACTGCGTCCACACCGTGCTTCTGCGCTAGCACGACGTCCTGCGCACCTTATCAGCGCTGATCTAAAGCACGAAACCGGATGACTGACCTCCCACCGCCCGATTCCCTTCAGCACAATCGGCAAACCCGGCGCGAGGGACTTGAGCCATCCCACGTCGGCCCAAGTAAGGCCAGGATCATGATTCCTGCTCGCAAGTACGTAAGTAAAGCCTGGAACAGGATTTCGTGAATTCTTGACCTACATGTATGTCTTATTCAAAGATCGGTCGAGGGGTGTTCCGTGTGGTACCTACTCAAACATAAGTTCATATACAAAGACTTGGTGCGAGGGCTAACGGGTCGGGCCTGAGCGACCGCTTTTCGTTCTCGCTCCCTCTTACCCAGCTGCACCACGTCAGCCTCAATCGCTTTGTCCAGTGATGGGCTTACAGCAACGGTATCCACAGTCAACCAGATCGAGTGCGCTCCCAATTTCACCGCATTCCGCACCGCTTCCTCCGACAACGCCCTATGCGCGGTCAACCTCAGCAGTTGTTCCCCGAGCTGCCAACCTGTTCAGAGTCGACTCACCTGTCCGCCTTCATGTACAGCTGATACCCGACCTTCTGGTCCTCTCTCGCCGCCTCCATGACCTCCTTGAACGACCTCGATGCGACGTGCGAGACGACCTGCATGATACCCTGTTCGCCTGCTCCCATCGTCACCGCCACTTCCCCCTGGTCTCATCAGCCGATCGCACTACATCTAGCTCGGGAAGGGAGGTACAAGTGGCTGACCGAGCCCATTTCGAGCTGTGGGTGATACGTAGACTGGAATTGACGAGTTCACGCCCAGGATCTTGGTGCTGGTGTCGACGTCGGTGACGTCGATCATCACTTTTGGCCGGAACCAAACCCGGTTATACGCGTCCGAGTTGTTATACAATGCTGTTCAAATCATCAGCCGAGATCCATAGATGAGTAGGGAGAAGGCATTCACAGTGCTCCGAATCCGCTCCCGTTGAGTAATACCACCACGCCCCCTTCGGACAAACGTCCTGTGCATATTGCTGCGCCTGATCAGCGATGTCTCATAGCTGAACGAGGGGGAGAAAGAGCTCACCTCGAAATCGAGGATAGATTGTATGGAATCCACCCCGAACAACTCATTCCGCTTCTTCTGGATCTGCACTTCCTCCTCGTCGAGGTCGTTGGTAAAGTCATCCAACGCTAGTCCACCATCAATGATCTCTCCATCTCAAGAGCAAGGTAAGGCACCTCACCCTTCTGATCTAAGCGCCCGACTTTCTGCTCGAGCACGAGGTTATGCTCCAATGTCCCAGTCGGATGGATCGCTTTGAACAATCTTCCGGCCCTCATCAGCGAGCTTCGCGCGCCAGGTGGAGTGGGGACTCACTTGGTGACGTCCGTCCCCGCATGTTGGAGAAGGATGTCCGTCCCTCCCGGCTGTCTGAATCAGCTCATACCCACCTCTCAGGCAGTACCTACATGATTCTCGGCAAACTGCGTCAAGCTACTCATATCAGCTCACTTTCAAGTGGGCATCTCGTCAAGACAATGATTTCGCGAAGCCAAGATATAGGGTGCACGGCACCACATAGGTAGGGGTGAAGGGGTCTAGTTGAGAAGGAGGAGCAAGGTCAAGAAAAGTGGAACTCAACGCACTCCCAGACATCCCCATCAACAGCCACCCACAAACTCCCCAGACTCGTATGTCCCTTCAACATATCCATCGAGATCTCCCCCGCATCTTCCGCGTCATCGGCCTTTCGACGCTGTTCGAGCGCCTCGGGGGCGGCGGGGCTGTCTGCGTGGATTGCGGGGCGGAGGTGATAGCTTAGGAGCGCGATTGTCACGGCAACCTGAAGACTTCATGAGTAGCTGCTCGAGATAGCGAATGGAAGGTGAGAAAGGAGGAAGGCGGGGAAGAGGAACTGACCGTTCCGCCTAAGGTGAGGGTGTATCTGCTGTTTCTGCATGTAGAGGGAGGGAAGAAAGGCGTGGAGATATTCCGGCATTGTCGGAGCGGTTTTCGGGGTTGGGCAAATCGGGCAGGTCGGGATAGTGCGGTCCGAAGAAGGGAGGAAGATCGATATGACATGTTGGGAAAGTGACGCAGCTCCCAGAATGATCGATCAAAGACGGCAGAGCGATGTGAGTCAAGAAGGTCGACGGCGAAACTCAACTGGTCGCTCAAAAAGATCGGTATGAGACGGCACCTTTGAACCGGACATCGCCGCCACGGAGGCCCTTTCAGCTGTGTCCGGTCGACATGCAAAGGACAAGCTGCATCATGCATTCGCGGCTGATTCCTCATCGAACTCCACCCCGGCCGCTTTCGCAGCAAACGCCGCTCCGTCATCGACTTCCCCGTCGTCTTTGACTTCCTCCACTTCCTCTTCAGCCTTCGCCTCCTCCGCCTTCTTGCTCGCTGGCTGTTTGCAGATGTCCTCTCCAAACGTCCGCAATGACAACATGCTACAGATTCAGCCATGTCCCGCTTCGAGGTGCTCACCTCTTCTCTCGTTTGTCTACCAGGAGCGACAAGGACGTTCTCGCCTTCCATACAGGTAGGTACAAGGGTAGCGCCAAACTGGTCCACATCAGGAACCGACTGCGAAATGGCATATGACTACTCACTGTCCACCCGACATCTCCCCTTTCTCAAAGCGCACCAATGTATTGCCAAGCCGCAGATCTCGCAACCATCCCTGCCCATCCGGATCAAATTTCTCTACCTGCTAGACATAAGCGATGTGTCAGGTGTTCTGATGAGAGCTCACGGGAGGATATTGCTCTTCCACCAATACTCGCAGCTCCCGGATGGTCGATTCCCGCACGACACCTTCTCCGACATGCGGCAAGATCTCGCTGATCCCATCAGACGGCACTCGCCATTTACATTCGATCTCCGTTCGGTTCTGCGAGTCTTGTCGAACCAAAGCCTTGACTCCCGCTGAGATCACCCGAAGACGGGTGTAGTCGTTATTCTCGATGATGGACTGTGATCTTTGAGTCACGGACTCGTTTAATTTAAAGGTCGGCTCACTTTAACGATATCGTTGGTCATGTACAATGTTCTTAACGGATCCCCATACGCATTCCGAACCAGTAGATTATCCCTCGGGAAGGTATCCTTCAACTTGAACCAGTCGCTACCAACTGCCTATCAGATCTGCGGGGAAGGGTTGTGAAGTAGGACTCACGAGATACTCGCTACTTCCACGTGATTCGGATCGACGAAAGAGTAAGGATCCTCTCTGAATCCCAGATCCCGCTTCGGCTTCTTCGTTTCCTGCTTGGGACGCTTGGATTCGGAAGGGCCAGATGGCGTAGGCGGAGAAGCGGCGCGTTTTAGCGAAGAGCACCCGGATTCGTCGGCCACTATGACATCGTCCAATGGAGGGACCGCAGGCAGCTCATGAGGTGGATCGGGAATCGGCGGTGCGTCCGTCTTCTGGCCGGCCTTCTCCAAGACGCATACGAAGAAGCCGCCGGTATCTTGGTCGTGCGGTAGTAATCGCATGCTGTACCTTTCTTTAGTGACTCATCGCTTGCGAAGGCAGGTCGACTCACCATCGTTCCAAGCCAAGTTCCGCTGCATTTGGCGGCGCCCACGCAGTCGCCCCTATACCCTTGATTTTATCCCTTTCCCGTTCGTTCCCACTGTCGACCTCTTTCCGGTACGACTCGTGGTCATCGTGGAATACCAGTTCTCGCCCAGCGGACTCTGGCTGGGTGGCGATCTTCCAGCTGGTTACACCTGGACGTCGCTTGAGACCAGGGAGAGAAGCTGAAAGATCGAGAATGGTGTATTTACCTGATGGCTGTCTACATCATGATCGTCTCTGTGGGACTGATCACTCACCGGGATGTGCATTGATGGCGGCTGCGATGACAGCCTCGTTCTCAATGGGATTGAAGGAGCAGGTGGAATAGACGAGTCGGCCGCCCGGCTTCAGGAGATTAAGCCCTCGTTCAAGAATTCGTAATTGCAAGCTGTTCCGAGATCAGCAGCTTGTCGCCAAAAAGAGAGATTGACGGACCTATGAAGGCTGTTGGCATCCATCGCACCCCACTTTCTCCATATTTCCACATTCTTCCGCAGCGTGCCATCCCCACTACAACTGAAAGGCATCGTCAGCGCAGTCTATTCTCGGTTGTAGGGAGACCTACGGTACATCCGCTAGTACCCGATCAAACTGTAGGGTCTTCTCTCGACCGAGGCTGACATTGGGAATGGCCGCTGCTCTCATTAACCGGACTCACTCAGTCAGAATGATACGCACTGGCGTCGAGATTGGTAACGATCAAGCCCTTGCTCGGCATCCGCCCAGTCTGGTGAACAAGCATGTGCGTACGCTTGTAGTCTGAGTCATTGGCGATGAGGAGGCCGGAGGAGGTGGTGTGATGAGGATTGAGAGCTTCTATGATTTGTGCAGTCTGCGGAAAGTCATTTCAGCCCAGCGGACATCTTGGCGAGACCGCCTGATGTCCCAATCCTGTTTCACGAGCTCACTTTCGATCCTGGGGCTGCGCACATGTCTAGACACTGTCTAGATCAGCGTCGGATTCATTTTGCCTCAGCGGATATGGCAAACCTGATGATGCGGTTGAACATCTAAAACCAACGGTGGTATCATCGAAACCGCTTCCTGCCGACTGAGGTTTCCCTTTAACACCCTGTCAGTGGTGAACAATAATCGATCTCTTCACTTACCACTTCAGTCTCTCCGACTAAGAACCGCTGAAACCGCTTGAAGGGCTCGGACTTCCGCACGACTCGCTTTGGTGCTGAGACCTGCCACGCGAGTTCATAGGGATACCTGAAACCGCTCGTGTTTAGCACGAAGCGGTGTCGGGTAGGGAAAGACGGACCAGGGTATTTGGCTGGGTGGACCATATGTCTTCTCGTCGACTTCCACCTTCTGCATGGTGGGAACGTAGGCATCCTTGATGATGGCGTTGATCGTTTCGGCGTGTCTAGATGTGGAGTTAAGACCTGTACAAAGGAGTTGATGGAGACCTACGCCCGAGAGCCGGTCACACGGAAGGTAAGGGGTAGATCCTTCCTCAAACTTTCTAGGAAGGTGGGCCATTCCTCTTCAGGAAGGATTTCTTGTGCCTACGCCAAGATCGTCAATCAGCAAAGGCTCTTCTTCAATGACAATGATCATGCTGCTGGATCGCAGGGCGTGGCGTCTGACTTACCCTATAGTACTCCTCGAAACCGGCGTTGACCTTGTCCTCCGAGGCAAGGGTGCTCCAAGGTACATTGGTCCGTCCCTCTCGTCCATCGCTTCGACCTCCTCGCTACGTGATTCGCGGCGGATCAATATTTCGATCGGGTGGATCATCAATCGTTTGAGCTTACCTGCGGCCGACGACCACCCCTGTTCTTGCCCATGATAGACGCTCCTGCTAATGAACGACAGGAACGATCCTGAAGATACTTGCATGCCAAGGGACTGTCCAAAAAAAAGCAGATATACACAAGAGCCAGACATCTATGTTCGTCTGAACTGCACCGCCTATCTAGCCAGCTGGCAGGCCTATTTGGCAGCTTCCCCATACAATGAAATCCAAACAAAAAATCAAAGACCACGTGGAAAGCACGCCGTCGAAGAGTGGAGGAAAACGCGCTGAGTTCGACATTTTCTGACTATATACAGGGGTTCAACGTAGTCTCATCGCTCCAAACAACGTCCGATGCAACGAGACGATCGGCTATCCATCAGATCTAATAACAGGCATGATGGCGGATGAGAGACGATTGGAGAAGCGGCGCACTCTGAATCTTCTCGACAGCCGCTCACCCTCTCTGGGCCCTAACAGTCTCGCTCTACCTCCGACACACCACAGAGCGTCCACGAGCAGAGCCGCACCATCTCAGCCGATCGTCATCTACAGCGATGACGAGATGGAGGAGATCAAGCTTGTGCCTCATGGTTATATGGCAAATGGCGAACGAAGAGCTGCAAAGGCCGGAAATGGAGAAGTTGGAGGTCTGGATATGGGGGCAAGGGACGCGATCAAGGTGGCCTTGGCTAAGCTTGACGCCGAGGTACGTAAAGCATCATCCCCATCAGCTAGCTCAGCTGAAATCCTTGTAGATCAAATCGGTTGTTGCTCAGCTAGAGCCACTTCAAGCGCTTCACACCTCCCTTATCGCAGAGCGAGCAGCTCTCGAGACCCAACTCACCTCGATGACGAGACACCGACCCAACGCGACGCCCACAGCTGGTCCTTCGACTTTAAGGAAGTCGTCCAACCTGATCGACTACCAATCCAGCACCTTCCCATGGTCCAGCGCTATCATCTCCACCCTCAAATTCACATTCCACCTCCAGTCCTTTCGACTCTGTCAAGAAGGCGTCATCAACGCCGCCATGGATGATCGGGATATCGTCTGTGTCATGCCGACGGGAGGCGGGAAGAGCTTGACGTACCAGCTTCCGGCGATCATGGGTCGGAAGGGATTGACGATGGTCATCAGTCCGCTACTGGCTTTGATTTGGGATCAGGTCAGGGCGATGAGGGAGGTCGGAGTGGAATGTGTGGTACGTGTGATCAGTGTGCCGAGAGAGGATTGTTGATGAGATTGGTCGGACAGATGATGACGGGTTCGACAGGGAAGGCGGAGCAGAATGAGATGTATCGGAGGATGGAGGAGGGCGGAGGGCACGATGGGAGGGACATAAGGGTCTGCCTTTCTGCGTTTAGCCGAGTGCGAGCTAACCTGACATTAGCTCTGCTATGTGACTGTTCGCAACTGCTTCTCGCCGATGGGGAAAATGCTGATCGCCAATCAAGCCGGAGAAGATATCAAAGTCGAAGCGACTGATGTCGGTTTTGGAGAAGGTCAATTCGGACGGGCGATTGAGTGAGCCAAAACATTTTCGCTGACGTTTGCTGACTGGCGATACACAGCTCGCTTTGTCATTGGTGAGCGGTTCTGTTTAAATGTCAAGCCTTGTCTAACCGGGATTCTAGATGAGGCGCACTGCTGTAGTCAACTAGGGCATGGTCCGTTTGGTGGTGAAAACCCTGTTCTCATGATTGACATCTTGTGCAGACTTCCGACCAGACTACAAAAAGCTTTCTCTGCTCAAGACCCTCTTCCCTCGTGTTCCAATACAAGCTGTTGTAAGCGTATCCCCTCTTCAAAATGCAGTCATTGACCACAGGCTCCAGACCGCAACGCTGAGCACCAAGACCATGCCGGACCTCCTTCAGATCCTTCGACTCCCACCCATATGCGACGGCCAAGGTAAATCGTCACCTCCTGAGAAGCTCCCAACTCGCTGAACAGTCTGCAAGCTGCCAATGCAACCGGCTCGGTCTTCTTCTCCGCTCCGCTCTTCCGCCCCAACCTGCACTACCGAGTGATCACGAAGCCATCCGGCTCAAAGGCTGCAATCGAGGTGATGGGGAAGTGGATAAAACAGCATCACCCGTTCGTCCGAAGCTTTTCTTACTTTATCTTTACTCATTTTTGAGAAACAGGGGAGAAAGCGGGATCATCTACTGCCTGAGTAAGAAGGTGAGCCATTCGCTGCGGTCGCTTGAAGTGTGCTAATTGATCACAGGACGCCGAGACAGTCGCGGACTCACTCATTGTGTGGTCCGAGGGAGCCATCAAGGTGGGCTTTGCCTGTCTTAGCACGTGTCGAGGACTGATCGAAGCGAAGACTGGTGTATATCACGCAGGTATCGGCGACTACGAGAAGGAGCGAATCCATGTGAACTGGAGGAAAGGCAAGGTCAAGTACGTCCGATAGTCGGAGTCGGCTGAGGACCAATAGCTGTATCTGCGCGACGATCGCCTTCGGCCTGGGTATTGACAAGGGCGATGTCCGATACGTGATACGTCAGTCCTCTTGCTTATGACCCTCATGAGGATACTTATTACGCCGCAGACCATTCCGTAAACCACCAGCCGTGGAATTGATTCGTCACTGACCTTAGCGGTATGCAGATGTCAAAATCCCTCGATGGATATTACCAAGAGACCGGAAGAGCCGGAAGAGACGGCAAGGACAGCGACTGTGTGCTCTTCTATCGGGGCCAGGATGCTTCCCGCCTCACTTCACTCATCTGTGGCGATGTCGATGGGGTTACCAAGCGTCAGTGATATTGCCCATTTTTGTTGAGCAAAATTGACAAGGTGCAGTCCAGGAGATGGTCCGCTTTGCGCATCAGCTAAAAACGTGCCGCAAAGTGGCTTTTGCCAAGGTCAGCCAATCCCTGGTAGAAATGTGTTCTTTGGACTCTGACCCCTTGCCAGTACTTCTCCGCCAGCAGCCACCTCTCGACAGCTGCATGGGATCATCCCGATGCTCTGTCTACCTCCACTTCTGGATCACTCACAACCTGTGGGATCTGCGACAACTGCACACGCGATGCTGCTTCCATCATCACCAAGGACGTCACGATCGAAGCGTGGCGGATACTTAGGGTGCTCACCGAAGTCCAGAGAGAAGGTGGACGGGTGACGTTGGCGACTCTGGCGGATCTTGTAAGGGGTCTGGGAGGAGGGAGTTTCGCAGTGGCCATTGGGAAGGGGAGGAAACGGAAGGTCACGAATGAGAAAATGAGCGTGGATCTAGTCGGAATCGCGGGAGGGAAGGTCGAGTTAAACAAGGAGGTGAGATTCACCGCGCCAACTGCTTATAGCCAGACTGACGAGACCATTTCGCAGGACACTGAGTCGCTGCTCATCCACTTGACCTTGTTGGGCTATGTCGAGGAATGTACGTGACGTTTGGTGACCCAACTAGATGACCAGCTGCTGACCAATTACCTTTGCAGCATATCACGCCACGGCCTGTGAGTGGCCCGTAATCCCACCCCATTCTGCTGACATATCTTAGACGCGGTCAACGTGTATCTCATCCCCTCTTCCAGATCCCTCCGTCTCTCCCGCCTCTCCCGATCTGAGGTGGAAGCAGGCAACGCCCCTTCCGCCATCGAGTGTACTTTTTCGAACCCGAAAGCGCGGAAATCATCAGCCCCGCGGCAAAAGGGGGTGATGGAGCAATTGGTACATCTGTCCGATGGGGGAAAGGAGGTGAAGCTGGACGAGCTTGAGCCTGAGGATGTCCGGAAGTTGAGCGAATGGGATAAGAGCGATGGTCCCGAAGAAGCCCTCGGTGACGAGGAGGAGGAGGACAGTGATGGGATTGGGGAGAATGAGAATGGGTGGAAGGTCATACGTGGGAAGGGCAGTCAGGTTGGACCGCCTGTGAAGGAGTCGACGAAGCGCGCAGTCGTTCTGTCCGAGAGCGAGTGAGATTCGGTCATCATACTATTTGTATACATATCCAGCATGTACACATCCCATATCAGCATGTTCATATCAGCATGTATATATCACATTCATATCAGCGGGAGAGAGCTGAGCCGAGGTGACGGGAATCGGTCGGGATGAGGGGCGCGATGGAGTCAAGAGCGCGGGTCTGGGTGGTGGCTCGGTGCCCGGTTGGGATGAATGGCGCGATGTTGGTCTGAGAGGGCCTCGGTGGGACGGGAGAGCGGGCCGTTTGGTGGTTGGTGTCGGGTGAAGGGGATGGGAGAAGCGGGCCGAGGGGATCATCACCACCACACGTAAACGCCTTCCACATCCTACCATCCACGCGTCAGTCAGATCACCAGTACCTTCGTGAGGGAGGTAGCGGTAGGAGCAACTCAATCGTCACGGTCTCGCCATTCGTCGAGAGCGCTCCACCCGATGGAGCAACGTACGAACTTCTCGACCATCCTCTCGACGCTTGGAGCGGGGCGAGCCGGGTGGGTGGCGTTGAGGTGGGTGTTGCTGTGCGTACAGGCTGGAGTCTTGCCTTCAATCACCTGAGAGCATACCATCAGCGAGGAGATCAGACAATCTAAGTAGATGCTGAGTGAAAAAAAGAGGAGAATAGGTCGCGCTCGGATGGATTGGGTGAAGGGGGTTAGCTGGGAGAGGATGGGGGGAGAGGGAGAGATAGAGGGAAGGTCAGAGAAACGTACCTGCTCTTGAGCCCAGATGAGGACGCAGAGACCACAGAGGATCGCGCCACAGCATGGCATCGAGGTGGGGCCGACCCTAAGACACATCACATCAGCCCGACAATCAGTCGCGCGGTAGTGACGAGGATGAAGGACGCGACCACGATGACAGGTCTTGGAACGGAGGGTGGGAGAAGGGAAGAGACGATTCACATGAGGCACGAGCATACCGGACAGGTCAATTCCTCCTCAAACACGCCGACCGTCGGTTCGGTCCACTCCACCGTGGGAGGGATAACTCGTTGGGTCGGAGAGGAGACGGCTCGATCGGTCTCGAGGCCTTCTGGGAAGAGGATCTCGCGGAGTAGGGCCGAAGGGAGGAGGTAATTCGTCGGATTCTCCTCGGTCTCGATCTCGGTCTTTGGTCGTCTCGTTCGCCGGACTCTCATTTAGGGTCACCGTCATATCAACCTCACTAATATCTCATCAGCTCGACTGGTCTCTATCCTTGTCTTGGTCTGAGTAGGTAAACTGACCTAGGGATCCGCGGGAAGCGCCCTCAGATCCCCCGGCTTAGAAGAGCTTGTCATACGGGATGATCTCGAATTGGGGGAATAGCAGTTGGAACTGGATCATCTCGATCTCGGTCTGCGAAAGCTCGCGATGGGTAGGGATAGGGTAGGTCGTCGGGGTGGAAGTACCAGGAGTCTTTGGGCTGGGAGTCGTGGGACTCGCGGTGAGCTTTGGGGAGGGTGGGACGGCGATGCGGGGGGATCGGCGGAAGATGTGTGGGATCGGCATGGTAAGAGGGAAGCTGATGATTTGGTAGGTAGATATGTTCGAGTAGTCAGAGAAGTCCAGGGTGTCTGGATGAGAGAGTAGATGACTTCGAAAAGAGCGAGGGAGTACCATATCCCCATCCCCTTGGCATTTCCACTTTCTTGGGGAGATCGTACTGAATTGCATAGGTACGGTCGACATTAAAACAGGTTCCTGGGCCCGACCTGACGCGTCGGATACAATGTCGTATTCGATTGAAACAGTCGTGATGATTCCGCCGGGTCTCGGGAGGGATGAGACATCCAGCCAGCGAGTCGTTCGTAGAATTGGCGGTGCCACCAATGTACCCTTTCCGCACGGTCTTCCCGATTTCCTCGGAAAAGTCGAATGCAATATTTGACAGTGTCTACCCGAACCCAAGATATGCATGATACAACCCGATCATCTCCGATCACTACTACGCCGCCCTTCCCGCATCCGGATCCTTCCATACTCTCAACGCCTGCAACTCTCCCACCACCCTATCTCTCCTCTCTACATCATCCAGACATCCCTTTCGTCCCTCTCCCTCTCCCTCCGCACCATCCCTTGACCCCTTAAATTCCCCCACACTTCCTTCATCCCCATCCCGCCCGTCGAATCGCGCCGTCTCGATCCGTAAACCTTCCTCATTGGCGAGGTGAAGGAGACAGATGAAGCAGAATGACGTGGAGATCTCGGACATCTTGTCTTGAGGGTAGGTCGTTCGGAGATCTTGGATGATCGCGTCGAAGGTCCTGACGGGAGCTTCTTCCGCTGGAGTGGTCGGGACCTAGAGTGACTCTCGTTACGAGATACTTTTGAGTGACCTGGAAGACATACCTCGTCTTCGTCCGACCCCTTATCTGGGACAAGTGTCCGCAGTCCACTCCAGATATCATCCTTTAACCGCTTCACATCCACCCTCTTCGCCTTCTTCGCGAAATTGACATTCTCCGGCCGACTCTTCTTCAACTCCTTGCCTTGCGTTCCCTGCCAGAGATCGTCCGCATCGCCATCGCCATTCGCTGCGGGACCGATCGCGTCGTCCACGAAAGCGTCGTCTGGATCATCGTGGAAGAACTGCGATTCGAAGGGTATGGGCGCGGAGTCATGATCTGGGAACTTCTTTAGCCGAAGAATGCGAGAGACAGTTGGGAAACGCACCCATAGCGATGGAGGCATCAGGGAGATCGGCACGCTCGGCAGCTGCTTGTGCCCAGAAGTTCTCGTCGATCTCGCCATTGGGGTTTTCTGCGACTTTCAGCGGGATTTCCCGTCTGCAGGATAGGGGTGCTCACCAGCCATTCGAGCAGCAGTAGCATTCCGTCGCATCCGGAGCTACTCTTCATCAGCATTCTGCCCATCTGTCCAAGGGTAGACCCACCGAGAATTGAGGTTTCAAGAACAACCGCAACAGCTGTCGACTGCTAAAATGCATATCATCAGGCAACAACCACTCCTCTCTCCGATTCTTCGCGTCATTCTTCTTCGAAGATCTCCGAGGGCCTTTTGATGAAGATGGGAGGCAGAGGGATGAGCGGGGTGCAGAGGCGAAGAGGGTTTTGGAGGATTGTGCGGCTGAGGGATTGAGGAAGTCGATCTGGAACGGTGTTTTGGCGGTCCTGGCTACTTTCGTCGCGGGAGCTGCGGTATCTGAGCTCCGTCAGTGGGATACCGTTTACAAAGTAATCCGATTTACCTTTTCGTGAGACCTTCCGCAACTTCCAGTGTTCCGCCCCCGCCCAAGCTTTGCCCAATCCCCGATCGAAATAGTCAAACATCCCTTCCTCGTCGTCCCCGGCCACAACCGCTATCACCAGCTGCTGTCCCACACGTCTCGGATCGAACGGTGCATGTCGGTCACCGGGTGCCACCATGCCTACTCCACCACCACCATAATGATCTCCAACAACGCCTTCTTCGTCCCCAGCGGCTGACATCACATCGTCGAAGCCCACCGGGCCACCCATATCGAAGTCCTCATCGCCAAAGAAGTCTTGTACATCGCCGGTCGGAGCGGGTGTGCCCTCAAAACCATGCGCTAGACGAGGATCGTCGTCGAAGGAGTCTCTGAGGCTGACCAGGGTGGAGAAGTCTGGCATCGAGTTCGGGTCGGCTGAGAATCGAAAGGTGGAGAGTGTATCTGAGATGTTGAGCTCCATGGTCTTCTCCAACGAAGGGATGAATTCTGCTCTATATCAGCATCTCTGCATCAGGTTGAATAAGGACAGACCTCTCAGCTTGGTAAGATCCACCATCTCCTCCTCCTCCTCCTGCACCTCCTCCTGATCCTCCTCAACCCCCGCGTCCCCAGCATCAAATACCACTCTCCCCTTGCCGTCCACTCCAAGATGGTTCATCAACAACCCCATCGCTCCACCTTCGTCGAAATCCGCGCACGTCTTCTTAAAGAGCGGATCGACGGTGAATTCTAGGTCGAACTTCTTGACCTGGAGCGCGGCGAAAGATTTGGCTAGTGTGGCCTCAGAGCGATGCGATGTGGTCTGTGGCTGTCAGCTTGGGATTGAGGTGGGGTAGCAAGCGTACTTTCCGCTTGACGGGACCTTCAGCGCTGGCCTCCTCCTCGTCGCCTTCTACGCCCTCATCACGCTCCTCCTCTGTACCGCCTGCAAATCCAGCATCAGCGAGTACATACCACACAGGATATCACCCCAGCGGGTTACATGGTGGTCGGACTGACCTCCTCCAGTCAAACCACTCAACAAACGCCCAGTCTCCGTCGCCACGCTATCCACTCTCGAAGTCCAGACCTTGACACACCCATCCAAAGTCGCCGAGGCTTTCTGGAAATTGATGCCTATTCGCTCATCAGTACCCAGACCAGTTGCCAAGTACAGCAGACGAGCTGCTGAAGTAGGCAGAGTTGCGGCGGGGTATCACTTACTCTGATCATCCGGTCCATTCCTCAACAAAGTCAAATCCGCAAAATAGTCGATCAACGCAAATTTCCAGGTATTGGTCGCCGTGATTTTCTGCATCAACATAAGCCTGTCATCTCCGTTCCGATTGCCATAGTCATCGAGACTGTTCCTCCGGGCTGGCGAGACGACTCACATTATCCGTCGCCAACTTCATCCACTCTTCGAAATTATTGTTCATAACCTCCATACTGACCATCGGCGCCGACGTCGACCCGATATTCACTCCCACCGCACTCAATCTTTTCCCCTTCTTGGCGCCAGCTTGTACAGCCAGAGCCGAGACGACCCGTTTCGCCGGCTGTTTCTCAGGTGGTCCTCCTTGAACGCCCACATCGCCGAATTTCGGCATGTTGGTCCGTTGGGAAGGCTGGAGCGGGGATATGGGAGCGGTTGAGGAGATCGCTGTCGGCATTGTTATGATGATGAGATGAGACGGGATTGGTGAGATTGGAGGAATCTGATGTACGGGTTTGATGATTTGTTTTGGGCTTTTACGAACGCGTCGGTTACGTAAGTGGTTGTTTTGGCCCACACGGATTGGTTTTGTAAGGGGGGTTGTCCAACGGAGACGACAGGGTTCCTTCCTTTGGTTTGCTTTCGTTTTGAAGTGCATGGGCTGGGTATAGAGGGAGACGTGTTCTGGGGGATCGAGATGGGCTAGACTTGTGCAACCTGCCGTCCTTACCATGTCGTTACGGAGAGAGTCGGTCTCAAGTGAAAAGCCGAGGTCGAGGTTCGAGCGTTTGGCGAGTAAGATCCCCCTGTTCCGTGAGTCTCTCGTCGAGCTGCCTTGTCTGGTACGCGACTGCTGACCTGTGCTCTGCAGTGAGTTACGGTATACTTATCGCCACTTGGGTCGCGTTCACCTACGTGATATCGATTCACGAGTTCTTTATCCGACGGCATGAGACATGGCACTTTGTCGAGCGGTGAGTGCTTTGAGCTCCCAAACGCTTGATCTCCATTCCCCGTCCAGTCAAGGGACGCGGGGTGGATGCCACAGGCCCTCGAGCTGACATATGAATCGTCAAGGCTGGTCCTATTCCACGGATTGATAGGCCTTACTCTCCTCTCCCTTCTAATCGCCTCCACCCGCTCGCCAACCCGTCCCGACCAGTCCCTCGCACCGGCTTCAGCCAATCCCACTTCGGTACCTGCCGAAAGAGCCGAAGACGCGGACGACGACGACGTCCCGCTCCGATACCTTCGGAACTCCCAATGGGTGACCTCTCGAGTCAGCAAAGATCGCCCATCCCCATTGCCCCTCACAAGCAGACCTCGATCCTCCAGTCCACCTTCAGCCGATTCCGATCGTTCAACCTTCGGCATATCAGCTATCTCGCCATTCCCCTTCGCGGCGAGCCCGTTCGTTCCCGCTTCTACCGAGGCTGCGGGGGAAGATGAGGATGAGGCTATCGACGAGGAGAAGGAGGACCTCCGCATAGAGGGTGAGACCGAGGGGATGGAGGGGGATGTCGACACCGATCGCCTGCTACCCCCGAGGAAAGCTGGTCGGCGCAAAGTGAGCCAACAGGAAGCGTGTTTCGCGAAGAGCAATACCGGCGGACCGAGGTGGTGCAAGAAGTGCGATGGGTGGAAGCCAGATCGATGCCATCATTGTCGATGGTGTCAGCGTTGCGTGCTCAAGAGTGAGCGTCACTGCTCATCCAGACCTATTGCCTCTTTGGTGCACCACTTTTGAAGCGCTGCTGACGACCGTCTCAGTGGATCATCATTGCGTCTGGCTTGGCTCGTGCGTCGGACACCACAACTGTACGAGTCACGGCAACAAGGCCACAGCGTTGACTGATGGACTACTAGACAAGCCTTTCCTGCTCTTCGTCACCTACGGTACTCTTCTCTCCGTCTACACCACCCTCGAAGCGGGATATGAATCTCTGCGCTTCTTCCAGGAGCCCGACGCCTTCATCTCCTCAGCCCAACCACCTCCGCAGTACACGAATGGAACGCTTGCATGTCAAGAGGGGCAGATATGTGGGGACACCGCCTCGGCGGATCCGGAGGTAATCGTGAGTCCAAGTCAGCCATTCGAGAGCAGATGTTGACGGGAGTAGCAGCTTGATTTCGCACCTGTGGTGTTCATGCTCCTCGCCATCCTCGGTGTATTCTTCACCCTCTCTATGGGCAGTCTGGCGGGATATCACTTGTGGCTCGCCTCGTTCGTCCATCCGGATGCCCTCGATGCAGCCATAATAGCTGACGGCCTAGCTTTATAGCCACAATATGACTACGCTCGAGAACATAACCCACTCATACCCCTCCGCTCTGCTGCCCGATAATGCGTTGCAGTCGACACGGGAATGGAAGCCAGACCATATGCTCACTCGGTCCGAACGGTTCCGACTGAGGAATGAGGCGAGCGAGATCAATGTCTACGATCTGGGATGGAGGCGGAATGTCCGGGATATTCTCGTCGGGCCAAGAGGGAGCCTTTGGCGAGCCTTTTGGCCGCTGGCGAACGCCAGGTCTAGGTGTGTCCGCCACATTGAGACAGTTTAGGTAGCTGATGAGAGTAGGGATGATGCTCAGGCCGGCCATTTCTTTGAATACGATGCGGCGGCACTGGAGAAGCTACGCGGTCTGACGTACGAGCTCAGGCTCATGACGACGCGAGGAGAGACTGAGGATGAAGACGAGAGCGAAGGAGACGATGATGAGGATGAGATTGCGGATGATGAGATAGGAGAAGGAGAGTGTGATGAATATCAAGCAGTCGGTGATATGAAGAAGTGATAGAGTTGTTTGAGTAGATCGCTGGTTGGACTCAGTTGACGTAGAAGCGATGAGTCCAACACAGGTGTCGAGATGGACTATGTATGCGAGGTACGGATTTATGGAATTACGAATTAAAGAGGCAGTGTGGCGATTCGAGAGTGTTTATGCTTCGATATTCGACAGCCCCCCTCGCTCGAGGGTCGGTGGTGACTCGACTGGACGTGGTCGGACTCCGAGACGGTCTCGAGGTGAGGTGAATTGCTCAGAGGCGAGAGGCTTGGTGAGCAGGTCAGCAAGGTTGTCTTCGGAAGCAACGTGAGAGAGCTCGATGGTATTATCGAGTACCTTCTTACGGAGGAAGTGGTAACGCATGTCGATGTGCGTGGATCGATCATGGTGGACGGGATTTCGACTGAGCTGAATAGCCGCGTTGTTGTCGTTGAGGATAGGAAGTGGAGACGAGTCGCTGAATCCAAGGTCTTTGAGGAGGAGACGAAGCCAGATGGCCTG
>JAABUP010001191.1_pt1 | contig 54926 bp, 54 predicted proteins | sample 5559201 | NCBI WGS metagenome assembly JAABUP01 (sample SAMN10711887, study PRJNA513373) | rock metagenome | isolation source: Antarctica rocks | place: Antarctica | reverse complement strand
GTCGAACTCGCAGGTGGCGATGAAGTAGGCGCCGTCGGCGGAGAAGTCGACGTGGTTGACCCCCGAGCAGGTCACGTGCGTCGTGTCCTGGATGCGGAAGGTGTGCGGGTCACGGAAGGTCAGCTTGTGCTCAGCCTCCTCGATGACGATGGCGTACCGCCCGTCAGGAGTGAAGTACATGTTGTAGGGGTCGCTGACGCCGATGTTGGGGCCGCCGCGTCGTCCCGTCATCGGGTCGACGGGCGTCAGGCTGTTGCCGCCCTCGTCATTGGCCGCGTACAGCGTTCGCAGGTCCCAGGCCGGGATGACGTGCTGGGTGCCGGGGCCACTGGTGAAGGTGTCGATGACCCGCTTGCTCGCCGGGTCGATGACCGTGATCGTTCCGTCGGCGTGGTTGGGCACGTAGACGCGCGACGGGACCCCTCGGGTCGCGGCGACGAGCATGTTCGGGCCGTCGGCGGCGTAGATGCCCGCTGCGCTGCCCGTCGCGCCGGGCGGGGTCGCCTCCTGGCTACCCGGGGAGGACTGCTGCGCCTGGGCGGGGCTCGAGGTGGCCGGGCTCGTGCTCTGGCCCATGCTCGGCTTCGTAGCGGCGGACTTCGTCGCGCCCGAGCCACAAGCGGCGGTGGCCGCGAGCCCCAAGCCGAGCAGGCCGAGCAAGGCACGGCGGCGGCGGACCATCACGTCCCGCAATCTAGGTCAGCGGCGGCCGTGTCTGCTGCAGGTCACCGGTTTCAACTCGCCGGGTCGAGGACGATCGTGCGGTCGGTTCTGGCCGGCGTTTCCCCACCGATGAGGTACCCGCGCTGCCCCAGGACAGCGACGGCGGCATCCGACGTCGGGTACGGCAGCCTTCCGGCGCTGCTGAAGGTGTGTGCCGCCGGGTTGTAGCGCAGCACGTCGTCGAACACCCGAGCGCCGCTGGTCCCGGCTGCAGCACCGCCCGCCACGAAGACCGTCCCGTCGAGGCTGACCCCCATCGCCTGGGTGCGGGCAGCAGGCAGGCGGGCCACGACGCGGACGCTGCCCGATGCTGGGTCGATCTCCTGCACGGCCGTGGTGGCAACCCCCCCGCTCTCGCCCCCGAACAGCAGGACGCGCTCGCCTGAGCCCGACCCGGTGACCGCGGCTGCCGGGTAGCGCACCGGAACGGGCAGCGGAGACAGGGTGCGGATGCGATCGGGCGCGGCGATAAGTAGCACGTGCGGCAGCGTGCGGAGGCCGTCATAGCCGCCGGCGACGACAACACCCGCCTTGGTGCTGACCGCGACCGCATCGCTGGTGGGGGTGGGCAGACCGCCGGTCGAGCGGGCGGTGCGCTGAGCTGGCACGTACTGCTGAATGGTGGCGACCTCGGTCCCCGCGCCCCCGCCGAAGGTCATCGGGCTGCCGCCGAGCGTGGCTCCAGCTGCGTCGTGGACCGCCTGCGGCAGCCGGCCGGCCACCGTGACGCGGTTGGCGGGCACGTCGATGTCGAGGACGGCACCGGTGCTGCGCTCGCCGTCACGTAGGCCGGTCGCGACCAGCAGGTGGGTACCGGCCGGGTAGGCGACGGCACGCGAGAGCGTCGCTGGCAGACGGAACGGCGCGACCGAGGCGCTGACCGACCGGGCCGGAGGCGGCGCGCTCGGGCTCACCTGCTGGGGGGCCCCTGGCGCGGAGGTGGAGGCCGAGGCGCGAGAGATCGGCGGGTTCGTGGCGGCCGAGCCCCCAGGTCCGCTGCTCGAGGAGTGGCCCCCGGAGCATCCGCCCACGACCAGCGTCGCCCCGACGAGCGCGAGGGTTATCCGGTGGCAGTGGGACACACCCCTCATCCAACCGGCTGAAGCGTTCCGCGGGGGGCACATTCCGGCCGCAGTTCGTCGCCGTTCTGGCGCCGAGGAGCGGCGTCCTGTTGCGTCTAGCGGGGTTGCGAGCCGGACCGGACGAAGTCGTACGCCTGCTCGGCAGCCGTGGTCCAGGTGGCATCGTCCGTCCCGGCTAACCACACCCACTCCCGCATCGGAGTGCCCTTGCCGGCGTCGAACGGCCGCCCGGCCCCGGTCTGTATCAGGGCCGCAACCTCGTCGCGCGGAAGTTTCACCACGAGCTCGCCTCGGGTCAGCATCGCGAAGATCGAGCCGTTGACCGTGAGCGCCGTCGAGCCGAACCCGCGCCGACCCGACTCGCCCGGCCCTCGAACGCCGGGCCGTCCAGCGAACCGGTCGACGAGCTCGTCGAACCGGTGCTCCGCGCCCCGAGTAGCAGCCCCCACGCGCTCAGCCGCCGGCGGGTTGACCAGTTGGCACCCGGCGGCCGAGGCAGGCGACGAGCCGATCGATCGCGGGCGCCTGCTCATCGACGGGTTGTGGCGGTGCGAACGGCCCCTGGCCGGCGGGTGCAGGCGGCAGGTTCCCCAGCTGGCGTCGGGTGAACGCGAGCTCCTGCTCGACCAGCGCGTCGGGGAAGCGGACGGGCTGTGCAGTTGCCTGGGCCAGGTCCCAGCCGTGCACCAGTGCCTCGACGGTGCGCAGGTGCAGCGCGGCAATGCCCGGCAGTGTGCCCGCAGGCACTGTGACCACCCGCTCCATCACCCCTGGCTGGGCGAAGGCTGCGACCAGCTCGGCACTGGAGGTGCGGTAGGCCTCAGTTGGAACACTGTCGAGGTGGTCGATGCCCTGCAACCCTGACCGGTCGGCTGGCGTCGGCGCCAGCCCACCGCGCAGGACGCCGGCGAACAGTCGATTGCCGCCGACGAGATGGTTGACCAGGTCGTGCACGGTCCAGTTCTCGCACGGGGTGGGATTGAGCCACTGGTCGTCTCGGACTCCCGCAACCAGGTGTTCGGTCGCCGCGAGGGCGACGGAGAGCGGCTCGAGGGGCGTGCCGGTCGTCATGACGGTCCTCCTTTTGTCGGCTTGCTAGCAGGCTCCGCCGATGCAAGCGACCGTAGCCGGGCGGCTTGCGTGGCGCAACCCACCCGGTATGATCTTCTCGTGTTGCCGCGGACCTACGACCGGATCACCTGCTCCATCGCGAGGACGATGGAGGTGCTTGGCGACCGGTGGACCCTTCTCGTCGTCCGCAACGCGCTGGTGGGCATGACCCGCTTCGACGACTTCCAGCAGAGCCTGGGCATCGCGCCCAACGTGCTGGCCGACCGGCTCACCCGGTTGTGCGCCGAAGGTGTGCTGCAGCGCCGGCAGTACAGCGAGCGGCCCGTTCGCCACGACTACGTCCCCACCGAGAAGGGCCGCGAGCTGTGGCCGCTGCTGGCGGCGATGGTCACCTGGGGCGATGCCTACTACGCTCCGGACGGCCCCCCCCGCCTGCTGCTGCACGGCGAGTGCGGAGGGCCGGTCGTCGGGCAGCTCACCTGTACCTCGTGCCGCTCCTCGGTGCCGCCGGAGGACATCATCACCGGACCTGGGCCAGGTGCCCGACCCGCCGTCGCCGCCTGAACGACCAAGGGCGCACGGCGCCTGCGGCGCTCCGACAAGTGCGCGAAACCTGGCCGTCATACCACTCGCGCAGCATGGGACGGCATGGTGCGCCCCACGCAGGAGGTCGGAGCGGACGAGCCGCCTCTTGCGGGGTTCACCGTGGCGGTCACCGCTGCGCGTCGCCGGGAGGAACTCGTCGCGCTCTTGCAGCGGCGCGGCGCCCGCACGGTCGAGGCCCCAGCCATCCGCATCATCCCCACCGGCGACGACGAGCAGCTGCACGCCGCCACCGAGTTCCTCGTCCGGCAGCCGCCCGACGTCGTCGTCGCGACCACCGGGATCGGCTTTCGCGGCTGGATGGAGGGGGCCGATGGGTGGGGCCTCGGCGAGCAGCTGCGTGAGCGCTTCGCGGGGGCAGAGCTGCTGACGCGCGGACCGAAGGCCAAGGGCGCAGTCCGCGCAGCGGGGCTCGCGGAGGCGTGGTCGCCGGAGAGCGAGTCGACCGACGAGGTGCTGCGGCACCTGCTGGCCGAAGGGGTGGCGGGTCGCCGTATCGCCGTTCAGCTGCACGGCGAACCGTTGCCAGACTTCTGCTCGGCGCTGCGCGAGGCCGGCGCTGAGGTTGTCGAAATCCCGGTGTACCGATGGGTGCTGCCCGAGGACGTGCGCCCGCTGCGGCGGCTCGTCGCGCAGATCGCGGCCGGACGCGTCGACTGCGTGACCTTCACCAGCGCCCCCGCGGTGGCGTCCCTGCTGCGCATCGCCGAGGCGGAGGGGCGTTGCGCCCCGATGCTGACTGCACTGCGCGGCCAGGTGCTGGCGGCATGCGTCGGACCGGTCACCGCAGGGCCGCTGCAACGCGCAGGAGTGTCGACGGTGCAGCCCGTCCGCGCCCGGCTCGGTGCGCTCGTCCGGACCGTCGTCGAGGAACTGCCCGCCCGCCGGGCGCGTTCGGTGACCGCGGGAAAGCACGTCCTCGAGATGCGGGGCCATCGCGCCCTGGTCGACGGCCGCCCCGTGGAGCTGACCGGGCGGCAGGCGGGCGTGCTGTGGGCGCTCGTCGACGGCGGCGGCCGGGTCCTGTCCCGGCACGAGCTGCTGCGTGCGGCATGGCCGGAGGAGAGCCGCGACGAGCACGCCGTCGAGATGACGGTGACCCGGTTGCGCAGCGCGCTCGGGCCGGCGGGGTCTGTCGTCGAGACCGTCGTCAAGCGCGGGTATCGGCTCGCGGCGGCCGGTAGCGAGGTTTCTGCCACCTCCTGACGCCCTGCCGGGTCACGCTCCCGCAAGCCGCGGCGTCGGCCGCACACCAAGGGTGGCGCTGGGCCGAAAAGGGGCGCCTATAGAGGCCGATTGTGTGCTGTGCGTTTTCGTCGCGCACGCAAACTGCGCCTTTGCTGGCCGTTCGACGTCCTCGCCGGCGACTTTGTGTGCAAGGTGGTCGTTGCGGCGGAGTTGGCGGTACGGCCAGCCGACCACGGTGCCGATGGTGTCTACTGGCTGGTACCCGCCTTCAGCACCCGTCGTGCGCCTTCGCTGGCCGCACCCGTCCACAAGGGGGTCGTGATCGGCACCGAGCACGCCGAGCGCAGTTCGGGCACGTGTTCGGGCGGGCTATCCAATCTCGCGGCCGCCCTCGCTGACGCCGCGGAGGCCAGGCAGGCGACGCAGGAAGCCGAGGCGCGCCTGCAGCTGCTGACCGATGCCACGACCGCCATTTCCGGGGCGCTCGACCCCGACGAAGCTGTGCACCGGCTGACCCGGCTGGCGGTACCCGCGTTCGCGGACTGGTGCCTCGTCGCTCTTGTCGATGGTGAGGATGACGCGATCGTGGTCCATCACCGCGACCCCACCAATGTCGGGGCTGTCGCGGCGCTGCGCCAGCACATCCTCGACACCCGGCGGGCGACTCCCGCTGTCCGGCAGGTGCTCGCCGACGGACGTTCGACCGTGGTCGAGGTGGTGACCGACGCGCTGCTGGAGGCGTACGTCGAGGATGCTGTCCGCCGAGACGCGTACCGGGCGCTCGGCATGTGCTCGGTGGTGATCGCTCCGCTGTGGGCCCGCGGGCGGGTGATCGGCAACGTCTCGTTCGTCATCGGCGACCCGGGCCGGCGGCCGTACTCGCCGGCTGATGCGGCAACGGCGACCGAGCTCGCCCAGCGAACCGCCCTCACCCTGGACAACGCCCGCCTGATCAACCGCGAGCGCGCCGCCGCGGAGACCCTGCAGCGCAGCCTGCTGCCCGCGCTGCCGGACATCGCCGGACTGTCCATCGCGGCCCGCTACCTCCCGGCGAACAACCGCGCACAAGTAGGTGGGGACTGGTACGACGTGCTTCCCCTGCCCGACGGCAGCATCGGCATCGCGGTCGGGGATGTCATGGGTCACGACCTCGAGGCGGCAGCCGCCATGGGCCAGCTGCGCTCGGTGCTGCGCGGCTATGCGTGGGACGGCGACCAGCCGGCCCCGGTGCTGTCCCGGTTGGACCGCCTCGTCAACGGCCTGGAGATGGCACAGCTGGCCACCGCCGTGTACGGGCGCCTGCGCCTGAGCGAGCCCGGAAGCGCGCAGGCGCAGCTCGAGTACGCGAACGCCGGACACCTGCCGCCCGTGCTGCGGATGCCCGACGGGGCGACATCCCTGCTCGACGGCGCTCACGCACCCATGATCGGGCTTCCGGTGCTGTTCGACCGCAGCCAGGAGACCGTCGCTGTGGCGCCCGGGTCGACCCTCGTGCTGTACACCGACGGCCTGGTGGAAAGCCGCGAGCTGTCCACAGACGACGGCATCGCCACCCTGCGTGCTGCACTGGAGCAGGCACCAGCCGCCGCCACTCCCGACGAGTTGTGCGACCTGGTGCTGGCAGCCATGAGCACCGGGGAGCAGACGGATGACCTCGCCCTGCTGATCCTGCGGCTCGATGGCTAGCAGCGGACCGCGCGGCCGAGACGGATGCCGGCTAGGGTCGGCATCGCACAGGTCATCCGGCTGTAGCGGCGCGTCGGAGCGCGACACGCCGTGCCGACCGGCGGCCGTGGTGAAGCCCTTTGCAGTTGGGACAGAGCTCCCGGGAGCCTCGGCGGTCACGAGTGCGGCGGGTGTGCCAGCCGGCGTGACGTGCCAAGCTGCTCGACGTGGAGCTGGCTGAGGGGCTGTACGAATCCGTCGTGACGGCGGGCTTGCGGGACCGTCTCAGCGGGGGCCAGCTGGAGACTGTCACCGAGGGCGTGGCGGAGATCGAGGTGCCGGGGGTCCTGGCGGAGCACGTCGCCCGGGCGGTGGCCGACGCCCTGGGGACGCTCACCCCAACCCAGCGCATCGAGGTCGTCAACCGCATCCTCGGTCTGCTTCCGGCTGGCGACCCCGTCGAGCCGGGCCCGCAGCAACTGGCTCGCCGTGCGCCGGCCGGTGGCACCCGGGGTATGGCGGATCGAGGGACGACCCTCGATCTCTTTGGCGCAGCCTGCTCTGCTGACCAACGCCCGGGGCGAGCCGAGCCTTGCCGCCGAGATCGACAGCAGCAACTCGGCGATACCAGCTGCCGAGGGTGCTGCGGTAGCCCGGGTCGTGGACAGCTTGGCCGTCAGGGTGTGCCGGTCCCGGTCCCGGTCCCGGACGAGGGCGAACGCGCCGCAGGCCAGCAGGCTGCCCGCGGTCGGGCCAACCAGGTAAACCCAGATGTGCGCCAGCAGCGGGGCGAGCAGGGCCGGGCCCAGGCTGCGGGCCGGGTTCAGGCTGTTGCCCGTGTACGGGGCGCACTGCCAGACCAGGGCTGCGACGAGCGCCAGGTTGCCTAGCGGCGTCCACCGAGCCGGTCGCGGCACCGAGCAGCTGCGCGATCACTTACCCGGCGACGTCGTGGACGTGGACCTTGCCCTGAACCCAGAAGGCGAGGGTGACGACGGGGTTGAGGTGCGCCCCGCTGCGCCGACCCCAGGGGCTGATCGCCATCAGCCTGCCGGTACCGGCGAACAGCAGCCCGGTCAGCAACAGCCGGGTGGACTGCTCGGGCAGGACGCGCCGGACGGCGCTGCCGGCTCCCATCGTCCAGCAGACCGCCGACAGCCCGCCCAGCAGCAGCAACCCGGTGCCGAGCAGCTCGCAACCCCACTCGACCCAGTGCCCAGCCGCCGCGGGCCCTGCCGCCCTGCGCCTGCCCGCGGCCGGCCAGGACCGTCAACGGCAGCGCGCTCAGAGCCCGACGCTGCCCTGCATGATCCCGCCGTCGATGAACACCGACGTGGCAGTCAGGTAGGCCGACTTGCCCGAGGCCAGGAAGACGACGACGTCGGCGATCTCCGCCGGCTGCGCCATCCGCCCCAGCGGGATCGCGGCGTTCAGCTGCTTCAGCTTCTCGGGGTCGCTCAGTGTCGAGGCGTTGATCGGCGTCGCGACAGCACCGGGACAGATGTTGACGACTCGCACCCCATGTGGTCCGAGTTCGACGCCGGCGGTGCGGGCCAGCATCCGGGTGCCGCCCTTGGACACGCAGTAGGCGACGTTGGCCGGCGTCGGCCAGTCCTCATGCACCGAAGAGATGTTGATGACGATGCCGCCCTTCCCCTGGGCGATGAACTGCTTGGGGCGAACTGGGTGCCGAACAAGGCGCTCTTGAGGTTGATGTCCATGACCCGGTCGTAGTCCTCCTCGGTGGTGTCGAGGATGGACGTCCGCGTCTCGACGCCGGCGTCGTGACCGGGGACGGTTCTCGGCCCCCGATGGGGTCACCAGCAGAGCAGGGAAATCTTGGGGGACTTCCCGGCTCGAGTCAGGACCCAGGAAGCCCAAGGTCGCACCCGGTCGATGTCCAGGTCAATATCGCGGAGGGCTTCGGCCTTCCCATCTCGCTTCACCAGACCGGTCCACCGACACCGCGTCACGTCATGCCGGCTGTCACCTGCGTCAGCCTGTCCCACCGACCGCGCGACCACCAGGAGCAGCGCCGCGTCCTGCTCCCGCACCGGTCCCGCCGCCTCCGGCCAGCCCAAGCCCACGCGTGCTCGTCGTTGTGCTGGTCGGCAGGGCTTGCTTGAGATCGGCCAACACGACGCGCTCACCGGCAGTCAACCCAGACGTCACCTGACTCAGCGAGGGTCCCACAGCCCCGAGCGTGACGACTGCGGTGCTGGTCTTCCCGGCGCGCAGGACCGTGACGATGTGATTTCCCCCAACCGCGCGAATAGCCGAACTTGGCACCGTGAGGGCCCCCGATGCGGAGGCCAAGACGATGGAGACGTCTGCTCCCGAGCCGGTGAACAACCCCGACGGGGTGTTGTCGAAGCCGACGGTGACCGGGTAGGTCACCGCGCTCGAGCTCGAGCTGGAGGCAGCCGCTGTCGGCAGCAGGCCGACAGCGACGACTCGGCCGGACTGGGGTGCCTGAACCCCGTCGGGGGTGACCGTCACGCGGTTGCCGACCGTGACCTGGCCGATCTTGGTGTCGGGGACGTTGGTTGTGACCTCGAAGGCCCCGGGGGCGACGACAAGCACCTGCGCGCTGGTGGAATTGGCCGACACACTCTGACCGGTAGCCACGCCCACGGTGGCGACCGTGCCGGTGATCGGGCTGACGAGCTGCGCCTGCTGCAGCGTCTGCTGCTCCTGCGCCAGCTCGGCACTGGCGGCGTCGATGTTCGCCTGGTCGGCGGCGAGCTGCTCCGGAGTGGCCGGTGCCGACCCGGCTCGGCTGCCCGTCGACCCCCCGGACCCCCCAGCCCCCCCGGCGGCAGTGCCGCCCGAACGCATGGCGGAGGGTCCCGAAGCCGCACCAGAGCCGCCCGCCGCACCAGAGCCGCCCGCAGCACCAGAGCCGCCCGCAGCACCAGAGCCGGCGGCTCCTGCCTTGCCGCTGCCGGTCGCACCCGTCCGGCTGCTGCTGCTGCCCCGCCGGTCCTACCGCCGCTGCCGGCCGAGCTGCTGCCAGACCCCGTGGTACCCGGTCCGGCGGCCTCGCCGCTGCCGGCGGCGCGGGTCCTGCCGCCGCTGGCGGCCGGGCTGCCTGCCGAGCCGCCGGTCCCGCCGGGTCCGGCCGGGCTGTTCCCCGTTCCCGCGGAGCTCGCCCCGCCGCCCGAGGCGGGTGCCAGCGCCTCCAGCTGGGTCAGCAGGGCGCTGAGCGCGTGCTCATCGGCGCCCACTGCTTCCTGGGCGGATGCCACCTGGTCCTGCTCGTTCATCACCTTGGCGAGCACCGCGGCGCACGTGGCTGCTGCTGCGGCGGATGAGGAACTACCGCCGCCAGGACTAGTGCCGGTGCCAGTGCTGTCACCGGTGCCAGTGCTACCACCGGTGCCGGTGCTGCCACCGCTGCCAGGACCAGTGCTGTCACTGCTCGACCCTGTGCCTTGACCGCTGTAGCTGCCGCTACCGCTACTGCTACTGGTGCTCGTGTCGCTGTTGCCGGCAGCCGTGCCTGGACCGGCGCCGGCGACGCTACCCGGGCCAGTGCCGCTGCCGCTGCCTTGAGCACCGGTCCCGCTGCCCGTGCCGCTGTCCGTGTGGGTGCCGCTGCCGGCGGCTGTGCCGCCCCAGGTACCGGTGCTGCTCTGTGGGCTTGTCACCGAGGAAGGTGACGGGCCTGCCGATGCTGCAGTGGACAGCGCCGCCGGTTCAACTGTGAAGATGCCACGACGTGGGGGCCCGTAGGCGGTCGGGGCGGCCACGGTGGCGCCGCCCAGCACGGACAGCAGCGGAGCGCATGTCGTCGTCGCCGAGCGCAGTTCGGCTTGGGCCTGCAGCAGCGGCTCGTCGGCGTCGTGCTGGTCGCTGCCGAGCTTGGCCTGCAGCACGGTGATCTGGTTGCGCAGCGCGCCAGTCCCGGCTGATGCGGCGGAAGGCGAGCCAGAACTCGGGCGGCTGCTGTAAGCGGCTGGACTGACCCTCAACGTCCCGGTCGCAGTGGTCATGGTGGCTAGTACCGCGGTAAGTGTGGAGCCGGCCGAGGCGGGCTGCGCCGTCGCGGCGGCGGTCGTTCTGCCAGCCGTCACGGTGCCGGCGGCGGTCGAGGGGGTCGCCGTGCCGGTCTCGCTGGCCTGGTCGGCGGCGAGCTTGGCCTGGGCTGTGGCGACGGTCGAGCGGTCCTGGGCGAGTTGGGCGAGCAGGCCGGCGGTGTCGAGCTGGGCGAGCACCTGCCCCGCCGCCACGTGCTGGCCGGGCGTTGCGAGAACGCTCGCGACCCGCCCCGCCAGCGCGAAGCTGAGCGAGGACGACGTCACCGAAGCAATGGTCCCGATCGAGCTGATCGTCTCGTCGACGTTGCCGCGGCCCACGACAGCCGTCCGGTAGCTGGGACCGGCTGTGCTGGCCGCGTCGGCAGCTTGCATCCACCGACGGCGACGACCAGCACGGCGGCGGTGGCCGCTGCCCAGCGCCCCGGCCTGCGGCGGTCGTGCGACCCGCCCGAGCTCAGCGGCTCCAGCGGGCGCGGGTCAGCCATTGCTGCTGCCCCCGGCGGCCGCCCCGCCGCCGAAGCGGCGTCCGACGGTGCACCCGCCGGGTCCTGCCGGACGGATGCTGACCGAGCGTGCGGTGACGGCGCCGGTGCTGTCCGAGGGACCGATGGCGGTCAGGCACGAGCCGACGGTGACCGCCGACTTGTCCGCCGCGGTTGTCGAGGTATACGTCGTGGCCGGGTTGACCGTGACCGCGACGTCAGCGGCCGAACCGTTCCTGCCACCGACCCGACCCTGGACGACAAAGCCGGCCGCCGACGCTGACGTGACCTTCCCGAACACCCGGTTGCCGGCCCGGCGGGCTCCCGGGCTAGGGGTCGAACTGCTTGCGCCTGGCGCTGGGCTGCCGTTGCCGCCACCGCGGAACCCGCCGAACCCTGCCCCCTGTGCCGTGCAGCTGCCTGCCGTCGCCGGTGTCACCGTGACCACCTGGGCGGTGAGGGCCGTCACCGGCACGGCGGGGCTGGCGGTGCTGGTGCTGGTGACCGTCACGCAGATGCCGACCGTGACCCTCGCCCGGGTCGCCGGGACTGTGCGGGTGAACCTGGTTGTCGCGCTGAAGTTGACGGTGACCTGGCCGTCGGTCGGGTTCTGCACCTGCGCGTTGCTGGCGCTGACCGCGGCGACCGTACCGGAGGTGCCAGCAGGGACCTGCCCAGTCGCCGGTCCCCCAGCCGCCCCTGCTGGGCTACTGGACGGGTTGGCGCTCGCCGAGGTGCTCGCGGAGCCTCCACCGCCGCAGGCGGTGAGCGCCGCCAGCAACCCGACAGCGACGACGGGGACGAGCCGAGCGCCGCGGGTGCAGGTCCGGGATGCGTAGGTGGTGGATGCGACGGGCTGCGAAGTGGTGGTCACGCTCGGGGCTCCTGTCAGGTGGGCGGTGGGCGGTGGGCGCGCGACGATCGCGTGTCATTCGCTGCGCAGTGCGTCGATGGGCGCGAGGCGGGCGGCGCGGCTGGCCGGATAGACGCCGAACACGATGCCGATGCCGACCGCGACGACGATGGCCCCGGCGGTGGCCGACGGGCTGACGGCGATCTGCTGGGAGATCAGGTGCGGCAGCAGCGCCGCGCCGAGCAGGCCGACGGCGGCGCCGAGCAGGCCGCCGGCGAGCCCGAGTACGGAGGCTTCGACGAGGAACTGGCGGCGGATCACTCGGGGAGTCGCGCCGAGGGCCTTGCGCAGCCCGATCTCGCGGATCCGCTCGGTCACCGAGACCAGCATGATGTTCATGACGCCGATGCCGCCGACGAGCAGGCTGATGGCCGCGATACCGGCGAGCAGCACCGTCAAGGTCTTGTCCACGGACGTCGCCGTCGACAGGATCGACTGCTGGCTGGCGATGGTGAAGTCCGCTGCGGTGGGAGTGGTGGCCCCGTGCAGGCTCAGCAGCTCGCTGTTGGCCTCCTGGTACGCCGCCGAGAGCGTGCTCGAGGAGCGTGCCTCCAGGTAGATGTCCTGCACCGAGCTGCGAGTCGCGCCACCGAACAGCCGGTCCGCAGCGGTCGTGATCGGGACGACGGCCTGGTCGTCCTCGTTGGCGACGGCCGACGAGCCGGCCGTGTTGAGGACGCCCACCACGTTGAGCGGAACCGAGTTGATGCTCACGGTCTGCCCGACGGGGTCCGCAGCGCCGAACAGCTCCGTTGCTGTGGTCGAGGCGAGCACCGCGACCGCCGCGTGCGACGTGACATCGGCCTGGTTGATGAACCGGCCCTGGGTGACCGTGCGGGCTCTGACCTGCAGCCAGGAGGGCTGCGTGCCGACGACCGTCGTGGTCCAGTTGGACGTGCTCGCGGTCAGCGTCTCTGACCGTTGGCTCACCGGGGCGACGGCGGCGATGTCGGGGGCGGCGACTGTCGAGCTCAGCGCATCTGCATCCCGCATGGTCAAGGTGGATGCCGAGCCGAACCCGCCCCGAACGCCGCTGGTGCTGGTCGTGCTGCCGGGGGCAACGATGAGCAGGTTGCTGCCCAGCGAGTTGATCTTCGATTTGACCTGGGCCTGAGCGCCCTCACCAAGCCCAACGGTGAGGATGACCGCCGCGATGCCGATCAGCACCCCGACGATGGTCAGGATGGAGCGCAGCCGGTGGGCGCGAACCGCCGACAGCCCGGTGCGCAGGGTCTCCAGCCAGCTCACCGGTGCCCTCCGGACTTGCCCGCGATGGGCCGCGGGCTCGCTCCCGCCGGAGCGGGGCCGGAGTCGTCGGCGATCTGCCCGTCGCGGACCCGCACGACCCGGCCCGCTGCTTGGGCGACGTCGGGCTCGTGGGTGATCAGCACAATGGTGCTGCCCGCCTCGTGCAGCGCCGCGAACAGGCCCAGGACATCCTCCGTCGATGCGGAGTCGAGGTTGCCGGTCGGCTCATCGGCCAGGATCAGTGCCGGATCGCTCACCAGCGCTCGCGCCACCGCAACCCGCTGTTGCTGACCGCCTGACAACTCGCCGGGCCGGTGCTCCACCCGGTCGGCGAGCCCGACCCGAGCCAGGGCGGCCACCGCCCGCTCCCGCCGTTCCGGGCGAGCGACCCCCGCGTAGCAGAGCGGCAGTTCGACGTTGCGCCACGCTGACAACGAGCTCAGGAGGTTGAACGACTGGAAGACGAAGCCGATCCGCCTATTGCGGACCTCGGCGAGCTGCTCCTCGCTCATCTGGCTCACGTCGTCACCGGCAAGCCGGTAGTGACCGCTGCTCGGCACGTCGAGGGCGCCGAGGATGTGCATCAGCGTCGACTTGCCCGAGCCCGACGGGCCCATGATCGCGACATACTCGCCGAGCGCGATCGACAGCGAGATCCCGCGTAGCGCGGCAACCTCCAGCGACCCGGTCCGGTAGACCTTGCGGACGCCATGCAGTTCGATGACCGGGGCCGAGGCGCCCGGCCAGGACGCAGACGGGCCGACCGAGGCGGCTGAGGCGGCTGAGGAGACGGCGCTCGTCACCCGCCACCTCCTCGGGAGCCGCCGGCACCGCTGCCGCCACCGAAGCCGCCGCCACCGCCGAAACCACTACCGCCGAAACCACTACCGCCAACGCCACCGCCGCCGCCGAACCCCGTGCGGCCGCCCGTGCCCGTGCCGGTCCTCGTCCGCACTCCGGCGGGGGCGACGACCTGAGCACCCTCGACCACCCCACTGGTGATCTGCGTGTAGCCGTTCGATGCCAGCCCGGTCGTGACCGGTCGCCTGACCTGCTTTCCACCGACCGTCAACTCGACGAAACTGCCAGTTGCCGAGCTGTGTACGGCGGCGGTGGGCACGGCCAGCACCCCGGTCAGCTGCCGGACGACGATGGACAGTGATGCCCCAGCGCCGGGGTAGAGGCCGCCCGGGTTGCCGGTGACGTTCACCGTCACCGGGTAGGGGCGACACCCGAGGTCGAGCTGGGCACCAGGCCCACGGTCGCGACGGTGCCGTAGACCGGTGTGGTGGAGCCATCTGGGGTGATGACAACCTGCTCGCCGGTCTTGAGCTGGCCGACCTCGGTGTCATCGACGGTGCCGGCGACCTGGTAGCTGCCGTCGCTGATCACGACCACCTGTGGCGAGGACGACGCACCCGACGATGACGCCGCCGATGATGCCGTCGCCGAGCCGGAGGCGGACCCCGCGTTCGAGGCCGCAGAGCCGCTCCCGCCTGAGCCGCCACCTGTCGAGCCGCCGCCCGAGACGCCAGAACCGCCCGTCGAGCCCCCTCCCGAGCCGCTGCCGGACGAGGACGACGAACCGGCCGAGCCAGACCCTGTCGTCCCGCCTCCGCTGACCTGCTGGCCGACAGTCAGGTTGACCGCTGCCACCTTGCCGACGATGGGTGCGGTCAGCGTCGCTGACGACAGCTGAGTCTGCGCGACCGTGTAGGCGGCCTGCGCCGAGCTGAGCGCCGCCTGGTCGGCTGCCAGCTGCGGAGCTGTCGCGCCGGCATTGGTGTCCGAGGTCTGCTTGGCGGCGTCATTGGCCACGGTGGCATTCGCTTGGGCAACCGAGGTCGACAGCGACGTCGCGTTGATCGTCGCAAGCGGTTGTCCGGCCGTGACCGCCTCGCCGACGGTGGCGGGCACCGACGTGACCTGCCCGGACACCGCGAAGGACAAGTTCGCCGTCTCGGCCGGCTGGATCGTGCCCGTCGCCGCCACCGTGGAGCGCAAGGTGCGGGTGTCCGCGGTCACCAGCCGCGTGGTCGGCGCTGCCGCCGAGGACCGCGTGGCTGCCCATGTCCCGACGGCCGCAGCCACCAGCACGACGGCGACCAGCCCCGTAATGATGCGACGCCACCAGCCGCGGAGCCGGAGCAACCGGCGCCGGTCGGCCGGTCCGGGCCCCCGTGCGCCCGGAGGCAGGTGCGCATCGTCGGGCGCCGGGTCGGTCAGGATCTGATCGAGCGACATGTACCGACCGTTCGGCCATTGGCTGGGTGAAACCTGCCGACGACCTGGCAATCGGCTGCCAATATCTCTGTCTGCAGAAGGATCGAGTTAGCGTGCACCAATGGCAGGCGACGAGTCCCTGACGATCGCCGACGACCTGCTCGACGTCAGCGTCAACCTGCTGCGTGCAGCAAGGATCGGTGCAGGTGACGGGCTCGGCGGCGAGCTCAGCCTGGCCCAGATGCGCCTGCTTCGGCTGGTCGGGCGCCAACCGCACCTGACCGTCACCGAGGTCGCCGAGCAGCTCCGCCTGGCGCCCAACACCGTGAGCACCATCGTCGGACGCCTGACCGGCCTGGGCTTGCTGGCCCGCAACCCCGATCCCCACGACGGGCGCGTCAGCCGTCTGCATCTCGCTCCCGAGGCCGAGGCACGCATGACTGCCTGGCGGGCCATCCGGTTGCAGGTCACCGCAGCTGCCGCCAGCCGCCTTGCCCCGGACGAGATAGCCGCGGTCCGCGCCGCGATACCGGCACTGCGCCAGTTGAGTGAGCTGATGAACCGCGTCGAGGCCAAGCCCGCTGCCTGATCGCGGCGCTTACGGGCGCCGGGCGTCGAACGTGCCTTCACCTGGTGGGATCGCCGGCCGTAGCGCCTACCGCGGTGCCGGAGCAGGTCGCCCACCGGCTGCTGCACCCCGTCGATCTTGACGACCTTCGATGTGGACGGCTACGTGTACGCGGCGCTGAAGGCCGGCGCCACGGGCTATCTGCTCAAAGATGTGGCCCCTCGCGACCTGGTCGCGGCCGTCCGGGCCGCGGCCGTTGGTGAGGCCCTGCTCGCGCCAGCGGTGACCCGCCGGCTGATCGAGCGCTATGTCGCGCTGCCACCACCCGGTCAGACGGCGCAGGTGCTCGCCGAACTCACCGACCGGGAGCGCGACCTTCTCCGGGTTCTCTGGCTCGTTGCCCGCGGCCTGTCGAACGCTGAGATCGCCGAGCAGCTGTGGGTCTCCACGGCGACGGTGAAGACGCATGTCGCCCGGCTCCCGGCCAAGCTCGGCCTCCGCGACCGGGTGCAGGCGGCCGTCGCGGCGTACGAGACGGGGCTCGTCCGACCGGGCGGACAGTAGAGCTCTCGCCCGGGCGAACCGCCGTTCGTCAGGGCAGCAGATGGACGTCCAGCAACTCCGTCTGCTGCGGCCCAGGGGAGAAGGCGGCGCTGCCCCGTGCTCCCTCGTAGCGTCCCGTCCCTCCAATCACCGGCATCGTGAAGCGATCGACGGTCCGGTGGCCTCCCGCGATGACCAGCGTGCCGCCCTTCAGGTAGGCGACCGTCTCGGACTGCTTGAACCCGGCGTCGAGGTTGCCGGCCACGAGCTGGGCGGTGAAGGTGAACCGCCCGAGGGGATGTCCAACTCGTCACCACCTGACGGCGGTTGCGGCACTGGCAACAGCAGGGCGATACCCACGGGGGACGCTCTGTTCACAGGGGGGTTGGTTGGAGACAGCCCGGTTGCCCGGTTGACGCGGCCAACAAGCGGCCGGCCCATGCGCTCACGAGCCAGAGAACGCGGTCACGGCAGCGCGACCGGCTACGACGGCCCGACCGGTCCGGGATGCCCCAGCGGACGGGCGCGCTTGGCAGCCGGCTGAGCGCAAGGGACGGAGAACGCTCGCCTTCAGCTACCGCGGCTCCTGGGCGATCGTTGACGTGCTCGTGCCGTAACTGTCCGGCAGCTAAGGCCGCCGCTCGGCCTGACCAGAGATCGGGGCCGCAGCGACAACAACGTTGTCGCGGTAGTGGCGGGTGGCGGAGTCGAACGGCCCACCGCAGGTGATAAGGGTGAGCGTCGGCGGGCCATCGGTGCGGAACAAGGAGGTGGGCAGTGCCGCCTTGGGGTAGGAGACGCGAGCTGTGACCTGGTAGTGCAGCACCCGGCCAGCTGTGTCGGTCACCTCCACGGGGTCGCCGATGCCGACGTCGAGCAGCGCCGCCAGGGCGCCCTTGCCGTAGCCGGCAGCGTCGACATGCCCGGCGAGTACGGCTGAGCCTGCGCCCTGATCAGGGGCCGTGCCCCCGGCCCACCATCCGACGGTGTCCGGGTCGGGTGGCAGATCCAGCCCGCGCAGCCGGGTGACCCCCACGGGCAGGATCGCGGCTTCGACGCGCTGGCGAGGCAGCGCCAGCCGGCTGGGCAGCGGAACGGCCGCCCGTGTGGGCGCCGGCCGCAGCGGATGTGGGATCGCACTGACGACCGCCGGTGGGTGTATGCCGCGTTCGGTTGCCGCAGCTGGACGCACCAGGTCAGGCGCGGCGGCTGCTGGCTGTTGCCGGAGCAGGTGGAGTCCCAGACTCGCCATCACCAGTCCCAGCAGCGCGGTTAGCAGCGGTAGACCGGATCGCAGGAGGCCGCGATGCCGCGCCCGCCGGCGGCCGACCTGGCCTGCCGGCGGGCCACCCGGGCTCACTCCGACCGGCGAGCCCGGCGCAGCACGACGGTGCCGGCACCGGCCACGAGAACCAGCCCGAGCGCGGCCAGAGCCGCCCCTTCGGCTGCGGTGCTGCTGGCGGCTTGACCGCCGCTGCCCGCGTTGACCGAAGTGGGGCTGGTGCCGGCTTGGGCTGCGAGCAGCTCGTTGAGGTGGTTCTGCACCACGGGAGCGGTGGCCTTCGCCAGCACCAGGACCGTGGAGTCCTGGCCGGAGCTGATCTGAGTCGCGCCCGCTGCGAGGGCCTGGCGGTGACCCGAGGTCTGTGAGTTCAGGAACAGGGCGTCGAACGCCGACCCAGAAGTCGCCGATGCCTGGGCGAGCTGCTGCTGCTGGGTGGCGTCCGGCGTCCCGGGAAGGGAGACGCCTAACTGGGCGGCGACCGCCTGCAACTTCGCGTCACCCGCGGTGTGGTCGGCGATGAACATCTGCCCGAGGGTGCGAACCGTCGCCGAAGCGGCGTGCGACTGAGCGGCTTGCCCCGCGCTGATCTCGGTCAGGTTGTACTGGTGCGCGGCCTTGAGCCAGGTGGTGTCCTGCCCGGACGGGGCGGCGGCAGCGGGGGAGGCGAACAGCAGGGCAGCGCCGAGCGCGAGGCCGCCGGCGACGGGGACGGTGCGGGACAGGGCCACGGGATGCTCCAAGCGGTAAGAGGGCGGGATGTTCGCCGAGGTGCTACCCACCGAGATGTGACCGACGCCGCTTCGGGGTACCGGATCTGCCTAGCCATCCTCGGCGGGGCGCAGCCGGCTCAGGTACTGCCAGCACCTGCTTCTACGAGCGTAGGGCGGGGCCCGTCCGCTCTGTCGACCACAGCTCATATTCGGCCCCAGGGTGCCTGCGCCTGCTCACCCGGCACGTGTCACCCGCTCGAGCACAGACGTCCCGTTCCCGGTGCTGCTGGCGGAGGTTCGGCAGCTCCGCAGGGACCGGGCTCGGGCTGGCGCTGCGGTTTCGGACCTGCCGCCAGAACGGTGCGTACTTACGTCGGTGGCGAGGTCACCAAGCTGATGGCACCGAGGCTCCCGGATGGGCTGAGCGCGCTGCTGTGTCCGTCCCCGAGCCGGGTGTCAGCCCTAGAGGGCGCCGTGGCGAGAGCCGGCTGCTGATGGTGCTGCTGGGCGAGTTGCGGGTGCCCCGCCTCGGCCCGGATCATCCCGCAGGCAGCCCCGAGTCGCTGTTCGCGGATAAAGCGGTACTCCTCCCACGGTCACCGGCAGATGCTAGATCGGCATCGGTGCACAGGTGGCGAGGCAAGTGCCGAAGCCACGCTGAGCTGCAGGTCCGCCAGGTACATCCCGCCCCGGCCCCTCCGAGCGGCACCGGCAGCGGGCTGGGTCACGAGCGCACCGTACGAGGCCCGGCGCGAAGGACGGTGCGCACGGAGCCCGCCACCTGCCGGCCGGCCCACCAGCCGCGAGCTGGCACCGGCGTTCACATCCCGGTGCTGCACTGCACCCGAGCGAGGTCAGCTGGCCGGTGGCCCGCCGCGGCGCCGAGCACAGTCAGGCCATGATCGGTGGTAGGACGGGTGCGGGGGTGGGTGGTCAAGGCTGGGGCGGCAGGGGGAGTGCAGACAGGGGAACCCTGGCCAGCACCAAGGTCAGTTGGGTGGACCCGAAGCGGCCTGTCCCCAGCACCGAACCGGCGGGTGACATCTGCTGTGTCCCGCGTCCGGAGACGTCCAACGCGAGGGTAGTAGGTCGCGGAAGCCGTTGCCGGGTCCCGAAGACCGGCACCCAGTCGGGCGTGACGAAACTGGGTTGGCCTTGGGCTCGTAGCCGGACCAGCAGCCCCGCGGCCTGTGGCCACAGGTGATGCGAGACGATGCGGATGAGCAGCGGGCCGTGGTGCGGGCCGAGCCAACGCTGCACGGCGGCTGCTTCGGTCGAGACGGGTCGGCTGTCACGGGCGGCCGGCAGGTCCCGGATTCTGATCCCGCCGAGCAGGGGTAAGGCAAGAACGATCCCGGCTGCGGTAGTGGCAAGAACGGTGACTGTTCGGGCGGCACCTAAGGCGGTGGCGCAGCGGGGAGCGCTGGTCGTGGCGGCTGACGCGCGGTGTCTGAGGGGACCGGCTAGCAGGGCCACGGCTCCGACCAGAAGCGGGACCGGCGCCGCGGGGAGCCAGAACAGCAGGTAGGGATCGTGGGCTCCGACGGTTTGGTGCGCGGCCACGACGCCGGCGATCACCCCGGCGGTTGACACTGCCCCGCACGCTCGGCTGACCGGTTCCTGTGTGGCGTAGCCGAGGGCAGCCAGCAGCGGCCCGGCTACGAGGCAGAGCGTGAGCATGCTGAGGCCGCCCGCCGGCGCCGGTAGCTGGTCGAGCCGGCCGGGTGCGCGGGAGAGCAGGGTCCGGTACAGCAGCTGGCCGGCGACCGACGCGCCGGCATGCCAGGTCGTGACGTGCCGGCTGGTGGTTACGAAGTGGGCGATCCGGCTAAGGTTGCCGCCGCCGAAGATCTGCTCGAGCAACGGCGGAAGCCACGCGGCAAGCAGCAGCGACCATCCCGCCGCCTGCCACCGGCCGAGGCCTGTCCGGGGCAGCTCGAACCGCACCGTCCGATGCCGGCCGGACCTCGGCGTCCTGTCTCGGGCTGTCAGCGTCGAGCGCGAGGCGGTCGCGACGCGAACGAGCAGCACGGTGCCAGCGACAACCAGAACGAGCGGCAACGTCCCGATATGGGTCTGGACGAGGAACGTCGCCGCTACCGATGCGCCGACGCCCCAGCCGGGTCGCCGCAGCAGCACCCCGGCGGCGAGCAGGAGGAACAGCAGTGAGGGCAGGATGACGGCGTACGGGTTCCACGGTGAAACGAAGGCGCCGGGGCGGAAGCCGTGTTGGAGCACCAGTACCGCAGCAGCCGCCGACACCGCACCAACTGCGCTTCCCGCTTGGAGCGACGGCGCCCGCAGTCGCGTGGCGGTCAGCACGATCAGGACGGCCGTCAGCGCATGGGACAGGGCGACGGTAGCGCCCAGGGCACGTCCGTCGGCTCCCAGCAGCCGGTAGGGACCTGCCAGCAGGTACAGCCACAACGGGCCGGGGTGGTTCCAGCCGAACCGTGAGTAGGCGCCGAGGCTTCGCTGCCAGGCGCCCGCCTCCCGCACGCCGAGCTCAACCAGCGCCTGGTCACCGGTCCAGGTGAGCGCGGGGCCGACCAGCACCTGTACGACCAGGTCAAGCAGTGGTGCCGCGGCCAGCAGACAGGCCCCAGCGACCGCCACCGTCAGCAACCGCCTGTGCCCGGGCGTGATCGGCGGGAAGACGGCCACCCCCGGCACATTAGAGGCTCGCGCCGGACCGGTCTGCTGGCCCACCAGACCCCGGAGCGGCCGTCCGGCGCGCAGTAAGTAGCGCCCTCGAGCCCGGCGGCATCTGCTACGTCCAGCAGACCGCAGCAGAGGTTGTCCGGGTCCCGCGGAAGTTGAGGTGGCGGTCCGCCGGCTGGGTCCTGCCTGGTGGCAGGTCTCGGGTGAACCGCCAAGAACACTCGAGACCGAAACCGCTGACCCAGCAGAGACGGTGACGCATGGGCGGCGACAACGCCCAGACCACTCCTTCTACTGCTGGACCGGGTACGAGGGGCCGACTCGACGTGGGCCCCTGAGATTGACCGCGGCCTTCGGTCTCGCCGCACTGCCGGACGTGCTGTGGCCGCATCTGTGGGGTAGCGCGGCCCGCCGGGGTGGGCATAGCCCGGTCATGGCCCCGGCGAGTAGGAAGGTCGCTTCGATGCCGACGCCGGCTCGGGCTGGCGTGACACCAGCACCAGGGAGCCGATGGCTGCCGCGCTGAGGGGGACGCTAGGCACTGGCGTCAGCTTCCGGCCGCCCCCTTGACAAGCTGGCCTCCATACCAGCTGTCCCTGCGTCAGCCTGCCCCGCCGACCGCGCGACCACCAGGAGCAGCGCCGCGTCCTGCTCCCGCGCCGGTCCCGCCGCCGCCCCCACCGCCCAGCCCAAGCCCGCGCGTGCTCGTCGTAGTGCTGGTCGGCAGGGCTTGCTTGAGATCGGCAACACGACCTGCAGCCCGGCAGTCAGCCCAGAGGTCACCTGAGTTACCGAGGGTCCCACGGCCCCGAGCGTGACGACCGCGGTGCTGGTCCTGCCGGCACGCAGGACCGTGACGAGGCCATGTCGTGGATCACCTCGCCGACCCCGGCGGGTGCTGATCGTAGATGAGACCGGGTTTGTGAAGAAGGGCCCGATGTCGGCGGGGGTCGCCCGCAAGTACTCGGGGACCGCCGGTCGGGTCGAGAACTGCCAGGTCGGGGTGTTCCTGGCCTATGCCACCCCCGCGGGTCGCACGCTGGTGGACCGCGAGCTCTACCTGCCCAAGGGATGGGCCGAGGACACCGGTCGTCGGGCGCAGGCCCGGGTCCCGGCCTCGGTGCAGTTCGCCACCAAACCCGAGCTGGCGATGGCGATGCTGACCCGGGCGATGGACGCCGGCCTACCGGCCGGGTGGGTGACCGGCGATGAGGTCTACGGCCAGTACTACCGGCTGCGCGCCCTGCTGGGGCCCGGAACATGGCCTACGTGCTGGCCGTACCGGTCAACCAACGGGTGCACGCCGCAACCGGCGCTACCGACGTCCGGGTCGACGCCCTGGCAGCAGCACTGGCACCGCACGCTTGGAAACCGATCTCGGCGGGAGCGGGCGTCAAAGGCCCCCGGCTCTATGACTGGGCCCGCGCCGCGATCCGCCCGCTGGCCGGCCCCGGCTACTGGCTGGTGGTCCGGCGCAGCCGCACGGACCCTGCCGACCGTGCCTACTACCTGTGCGCCGGGCCGCCGCACACCCGGCTACGTGAGCTGGCCCGGGTCGCCGGCACCCGCTGGGCCATCGAAGAATGCTTCCAAAGCGCCAAAGGCGAAGTCGGGCTCGACCAGTACCAGCTCGTGATCGACGTCGGCGCGGTGACGTTCGTCGACTGCGCCGGCCTGAGCCCGCTGCTCCGCGCCGATAGGGACGCGGCCCGCAGCCAGGGCGGGGTGCGACTGCGCGGCGACTGCCTCGCGCTGAGCCGGCTGACGGGCCTGATGGATCACGCTGGCCTGCCCCGGCCCAGGCTGCTCGCCGCGACCCATCCGGTCGCCGCTGCCGCGAGCTGCTCGGGGAGCGACTGAAGGCTGGCCGTGGCCGCCGCTAGAGGCGGCCCTGGCGCCCTCGTCTCACCCCGCTGCCGCGGCCGCCAGCAGCCCAGCTACCCGCTCAGCACCGTCGCGGAGCAGTCCCGCGGTCACCCGCACATGGTCCGACGGCAGCCTGTCGAAGATGAACGGTGAGCCGGCCGCGACGCCGACGCCCTGCGTCGCCATCGCGAGCAGGACGGTCTGCTCGTCGGCCACCGGAACCCAGGTGTTGATCCCGTCGGCCGCGCTCGCGTGCATGCCGTAGTCGGCCAGGGCCGCCACGAGCCGGGCGCGCCGCTCGGTGTAGGTCTCCCGGGCGCGCGCGACGACAGCCTGCGTCGCAGGATCACGCAGCAGCTCGAGCAGCACCTGCTGCAGCAGCCGGCTCGACCAGCCGGGGCCGAGCAGCCGGCGGTCGACGAGCGAGCTGATCAGCGGGGCGGGTCCGGCCATCGCGGCGAGTCGCAAGTCGGGGCCGTAGCTCTTGGAAAACCCCTGGATGTGCACGGTCGAGTCCGGCAGCCACGTTCCGAGGCTGACCGCTGGCCCCTGCGCGATGTCGCCGGAGTGGTCGTCCTCGACGACTAGCGCGTCGGTCCCGCCGAGCAGCCGGGCGAGCTGGCGGGCGCGGACCGGCGACAGGCTGGCACCCGTCGGGTTCTGGGCCCGCGGCTGCAGGAAGACGGCAACCGGGCGCTGGGCGAGCCCGGCGGTCAGCGACTGCGGCGTCACGCCCTCCGCATCGAGCTCCAACGAGATGATCTCGGCGCCGATGAGTTCCAGCAGGTCCAGCAGGGGCGGGTAGGACGGGTTCTCGACCAGCACCCGGCTGCCCAGGTGCACCCGCTCGCGCACCACGCGGTCCAGGGCGTCCATGGCTCCGTCGACGACCGTGATCGACGCCGGCTCGTACGGCCAGCGGCGCCGCAGCTCGTCCTCCAGCCCCGCGATCACCGGCGGGTCGTAGTAGTCGCGGGTGTTGTCGGCCGGCACGACGCGGGCGATGGCGGCCGCCACGTCCGGAAGCAGGGCGAGGTCCGGCGTGCCGGTCGACAGGTCGAGCGCCGGCCGTCCCGGGCTGCCCATGGTCCGCCGCACCCGCCACACCGAGCGCGGCGACTGCAGATCGGCGACGAAGGTGCCGCGACGGCCCTGCGGGCTTATTAGCCCAGCTCGACTCAGCAGCGCCCAGGCCTGGCTGACGGTGGTGGGGCTGGTGCCCAGCGCGACGGCGAGCTCTCGTACGGTCGGCAGCCGCGCCCCCGGCGCAAGCTCGCCGCCGCGGATGAGCCGGGCAACCCCCCCGGCCACGCCGGGCGGGCTGCGCGCGTCGATCGAGGCGATAAAGAGGTTCAGCAACGGCGGACCCGGGGCTCGTGGCGGCGTAACACGACGTAACAATTTAGACCTAGACAGCGTCTGTACTAGAACATAGCGTTCGCCTTGCTACAGCCCGCGCCCCGCTGGGCGCCGCTCCGTCGGGAAGGTCGAATGGCTGCCAACATCCTGCGTGCCGCACTGGTTCAGACGCTGTGGACCGGTGACAAGGAGACGATGATCAAGGCGCACGAGGAGTACGCCCGTGACGCCGCAGCAGCAGGCGCCCGCGTCATCTGCTTCCAAGAGCTGTTCTACGGGCCGTACTTCTGCCAGGTGCAGGACAAGCAGTTCTTCAGCTACGCCGAGTCCATCCCCGGGCCGACGACCGAGCGGTTCCAGGCGCTCGCCGCCGAGCTCGGCATCGTCATGGTGCTTCCGATGTACGAGGAGGAGCAGCCCGGCGTCCTCTACAACACGGCTGCCGTTGTCGACGCCGACGGCCGCTACCTCGGCAAGTACCGCAAGACGATGATCCCGCAGGTCGCCGGATTCTGGGAGAAGTTCTACTTCCGTCCGGGCAACCTCGGGTACCCCGTCTTCGACACGGCCGTCGGCAAGGTCGGCGTCTACATCTGCTACGACAGGCACTTCCCGGAGGGCTGGCGGGCGCTCGGCCTCAACGGCGCCCAGCTCGTGTTCAACCCGTCCGCGACCAGCCGCGGCCTGTCCAACTACATCTGGCGCGTCGAGCAGCCTGCCGCGGCGGTGGCCAACCAGTACTTCATCGGCACGATCAACCGGGTCGGCATCGAAGAGCTCGGTGACGACGACTTCTACGGCAGCTCGTACTTCGTCGACCCCGAAGGCGTGCCGGTCGGCGAGCTCGCCGACGACCACCAGTCGGAGCTGGTCGTTCGCGACCTCGACATGGACCTGCTCGCGGAGGTACGGGCGCGGTGGGCCTTCTACCGTGACAGGCGTCCCGACATGTACGGCGACCTGACCCGCCCCTGATGTCGGTCCTGATCAGCGGCGGCACCGTCGTCAGCGCGAGCGGCCCCTACCCGGCCGACGTGCTGGTCGACGGCGAGACCATAGCCGCCGTCTACACGCCTGGTACAGCTGCCCTCGCCGGGGTGTCCGCGGAGCGCACGATCGACGCCACCGGCAAGTACGTCGTGCCGGGCGGCGTCGACGTGCACACCCACATGCAGATGCCCTTCGGCGGCACCGAGGCCTCCGACACCTTCGCCACGGGCACCACAGCGGCAGCGTGGGGCGGCACCACGACCATCGTCGACTTCGCGCTGCAGCGCACCGGCGAGGTCGTGCAGGACGGGCTCGCCGCGTGGCATGCCAAGGCCGACGGCAACTGCGCCATCGACTACGGCTTCCACATGATCCTCGGCGGGGTCGACGACGACGCCCTCAAGGCGGTCGACGCGCTGGTCGCCGACGAGGGCGTCACCAGCTTCAAGCTGTTCATGGGCTACCCCGGCGTCTTCTACAGCGACGACGGGCAGATCCTGCGGGCGATGCAAAAGGCCCGCGACAACGGCGCGACGATCATGATGCACGCCGAGAACGGCATCGCCATCGACGTGCTCGTCGCTCAGGCGCTCGCCCGGGGCGAGGTCGACCCGATCAACCACGGCCTGACCCGCCCGCAGGTGCTCGAGGCCGAGGCGACCAGCCGCGCCATCGCCCTGGCAGAAGTCGCTCATGACTGCCCGCTGTACATCGTCCACCTGTCGGCCAGCCGAGCGCTCGACGCCGTGGCGTCAGCCCGCGCGGCCGGGCGCAACGTGTTCGCCGAGACCTGCCCGCAGTACCTCTACCTGACCCTGGAGGAGCAGCTCGGCGCCCCCGGCTTCGAGGGCGCGAAGTGGGTGTGCTCGACACCGCTGCGCAGCGGTAAGGAGGGGCACGCGCACGACCTGTGGTCCGGGCTTCGCCGCAACGACCTGGCGGTGGTCTCGACCGACCACTGCCCCTTCTGCTTCAAGGACCAGAAGGAGCTCGGCCAGGGCGACTTCTCCAAGATCCCGAACGGCATCGGCGGGGTCGAGCACCGGATGGACCTGATCTACCAGGGGGTCGTCAGCGGGCAGCTCTCGCTCGCCCGCTGGGTCGAGACGTGCGCGACGACGCCGGCACGAATGTTCGGGATGTATCCGAAGAAGGGGATCATCGCTCCGGGCTCGGACGCCGACATCGTCATCTACGACCCGGCGGGGCGCACCGAGATCGGCGTCGCAACGCACCACATGAACATGGACTACTCCGCCTACGAGGGCATGACGATCGACGGCCACGTCGACACCGTGCTGTCGCGCGGGTCGGTCGTCGTCGACGCCGGCCAGTTCTCCGGGCGGGTCGGCCATGGGCGGTACGTGCCCCGCGGCCTGTCGCAGTACCTGCAGTGACGCACTCGCTGCCTGTCTTCGCGCCTGCCCTGCCATCCGGGGGCCGGCACCTGCCATGAGGGGATCATCGTTGGAACGCATCGGCCACTGGGTCGACGGGCAGCACACGCCCGGCACCTCGGGACGCACCGCACCGGTTTGGAACCCCGCGACCGGCGAGGCGCAGGCCGAGGTCGAGCTGGCGAGCGCGGCCGAGGTCGACGCGGCTGTCGCGGCCGCGGTGGCGGCGTTCCCGGAGTGGAGCGGCCGCTCCCTGGCCGCTCGCACCCAGGTGATGTTCCGCTTCCGCGAGCTGCTCGAGGGCAATCGCAAGACGCTCGCCGAGGTCGTCTCCCTCGAGCACGGCAAGACGGCCGCCGACGCCGACGGCGAGATCGCCCGCGCCCTGGACAACGTCGACTTCGCCTGCGGCCTCAGCCACCTGCTGAAGGGCGACTACTCCGAAGGTGTCTCAGGCGGCGGCGCCGGTGCCATCGACGTCTACTCCTCGCGCCACCCGCTCGGCGTCGTCGCTGGCATCACGCCGTTCAACTTCCCGGCCATGGTGCCGCTGTGGATGATCCCGACAGCGATCGCGTGTGGCAACACCTTCGTGCTCAAGCCCTCCGAGCGTGACCCGTCGGCGTCGTTGTTCATCGCCGACCTGCTGCGCCAGTCGGGCCTTCCGGCCGGCGTGGTCAACGTCGTTCAGGGCGATCGCGAGGCCGTCGAGCGCCTGCTCGAGCACCCGAGCGTGCAGGCCATCAGCTTCGTGGGCTCGACCGACATTGCCCGGCACATCTACCAGACCGGCACCTCCCACGGGAAGCGGGTGCAGGCGCTCGGTGGAGCGAAGAACCACATGGTGGTGCTGCCTGACGCCGACCTGGCGCTCGCGGCCGACGCTGCCGTCTCCGCGGGCTACGGCTCGTCGGGCGAGCGCTGCATGGCGATCTCCGTCGTCGTGGCCGTGGGCGCCGTAGCCGACCCGCTCGTCGACGCCATCGCCGAGCGGCTCCCGAGCATCGAGGTTGGCACCGGCACCGGCGGTGCCAGCGAGATGGGGCCGCTCATCACCGCGCAGCACCGGGACCGGGTGGCGGGCTATGTCGCCGGCGCCCCCGCCGACGGCGCGCAGGTGCGGGTCGATGGGCGGGAGGCGCCGGCCACGAAGCGCCCCGGCTTCTTCCTCGGTGCGTCGCTGCTCGACCACGTCCAGCCCGGGAGCCCGGCGCACGTCGAGGAGATCTTCGGCCCCGTGCTGTCCGTGGTGCGCGTCGACACCTACGAGCAGGCGATGAAGGTGATCGAGGCGACGCCGTATGGCAACGGTGCCGCCATCTTCACCCGCGACGGCGGCGTCGCCCGGCGCTTCACCCAGGAGGTGCAGGCGGGCATGGTCGGCATCAACGTGCCGATCCCCGTCCCCGTGGCGCAGCACAGCTTCGGCGGGTGGAAGGGCTCGCTGTTCGGCGACCTGCACATGTACGGCCCCGAGGGGATGATGTTCTACACGCGCGGCAAGGTCGTCACGTCCCGGTGGCCGGAGGCGGCGACGAGCAGCGTCGACCTCGGCTTCCCGCAGAGCAACGGCTGACGGCCCGCGTGGACATCGGTGTGGTCCTGCAGACCAACCCGCCCGCCTCGCGCGTGGTCGAGCTGGCCCGGCAGGCGGAGACGCTCGGCTTCAGCCACGCCTGGACCTTCGACTCTCACCTGCTGTGGCAGGAGCCGTTCGTCATCTACAGCCAGATCCTGGCCGCGACACGCAAGATCAAGGTCGGTCCGATGGTGACGAACCCGGCGACCCGCGACTGGACCGTTACCGCGTCACTGTTCGCCACCTTGAACGAGATGTTCGGCAACCGGACCGTGTGCGGCATCGGCCGGGGGGACTCGGCGGTGCGGGCCGTCAACGGCAAGCCCACGACCCTTGCCACCCTGCGCGAGTGCGTGCACACGGTGCGGGAGCTCGCCAACGGGCGTGAGGCCGACTACAACGGCGGCCGCGTGCGGCTGCCGTGGGCGTCAGGCAGCGAGCTCGAGGTCTGGATCGCGGCGTACGGACCCAAGGCGCTGGCCCTGACCGGCGAGGTGGCCGACGGCTTCATCCTGCAGCTGGCCGACCCCGACATCACGGCCTGGACGATCAAGAGCGTGCGGGAGGCCGCCGAGCGCGTCGGCCGCGATCCGGACGACATCACGATCTGCGTCGCCGCTCCCGCGTACGTCGGCGACGACCTGCCGCACATGCGCGAGCAGTGTCGCTGGTTCGGCGGGATGGTCGGCAACCACGTGGCCGACATCGTCTCGCGGTACGGCAACGAGCCCGGTGGCACCTCGGCGGTGCCGGCCGCGCTCACCGACTACATCGCCGGGCGCATCGGCTACGACTACAACCAGCACGGGCGCGCGGGCAACGCCCACACCGACTTCGTGCCGGACGAGATCATCGACCGCTTCTGCCTGCTCGGCCCGCCTGCGGAGCACATCGCCCGGTTGCAGGAGCTGGAGTCGCTCGGCGTCGACCACTTCGCGGTCTACCTGCAGCACGACGCCAAGGCCGCCACGCTCGAGGCCTACGGCGAGACCGTCATCCCCGCGCTGCGTCCGCTGCAGAAGGCGAAGCTGTCATGACGGCCGTCAGCCCGGTGGTCAACGGCCAGCAGCAGGCGCGCAGCGAGGCCTACCGCGCCGACCGCGCCCACGTCTTCCACTCCTGGTCGGCGCAGGCGAGCCTGGACCCGGTCGTCGTCGCCGGCGGCGCCGGCAGCTGGTTTTGGGACGAGGACGGCCGGCGCTACCTCGACTTCTCCAGCCAGCTGGTCAACCTCAACCTCGGCCACCAGCACCCAGTCATCGTGGCGGCGATCGCCGAGCAGGCTGCCACGCTGTGCACGATTGCGCCCATCTTCGCCGAGGCCAAGCGCAGTCGCGCTGCCGAGCTGATCGCCAGCCATTCGCCCGCCGGACTCGACCGCGTCTTCTTCACCAACGGCGGGGCCGACGCCAACGAGCACGCCGTGCGCATGGCCCGGCTCACGACGGGTCGCCCGAAGGTGCTCTCGATGTACCGCTCGTACCACGGCGGCACGGCGACCGCCATGGCCCTGACCGGCGACCCGCGGCGCTGGGCCAACGACAACGGGGCCGGGGGAGTCGTGCACTTCTTCGGCCCGTATGCCTACCGCAGCGCCTTCCACGCCGACAGCGAGGCGCAGGAGGGCGAGCGGGCGCTGCAGCACCTCACGGATGTGCTGACCCTGGAGGGGCCGCAGACGATCGCTGCGATCATTCTGGAGCCCGTCGTCGGGACCAACGGCATCCTCGTGCCGCCGCCGGGCTACCTCGCGGGGGTGCGCGAGCTGTGTAACAGGTACGGGGTCGTGCTGATCGCCGACGAGGTGATGTCGGGCTTTGGGCGCTGCGGCGAGTGGTTTGCCATGGACCACTGGAAGGTGGTCCCGGACCTCATCACCTTCGCCAAGGGCGTCAACTCCGGGTACGTGCCCCTCGGCGGTGTGATCATGAGCGATGCCATCGCCGATGCGTTCGCGACGCGGCCTTACCCCGGCGGCCTGACCTACTCCGGGCACGTGCTCGGCTGCGCGGCAGCGGTGGCGAGCATGCAGGCCTTCGAGGATGAGGGCATCCTGCCCTACGTCCGGCGGGTCGGCGAGGAGGTCGTCCGCCCCGGGCTGGAGGCGATCGCGGCAGCGCATCCCAGCGTTGGCGAGGTGCGTGGGCTGGGCTTGTTCTGGGCGATTGAGCTGGTCCGCAACCCGCAGACCCGCGAGCCGTTGGTGCCCTTTAACGCCACCGGGGCGGATGCTGCCCCCATGAACGAGCTGGCTGCGGCGGCGAAGTCGCAGGGGCTGTTCCCGTTCACCCACTTCAACCGGATGCACGTGGTACCGCCGCTCAACACCTCTGAGGACGACCTGCGGCACGGGATCGCGATCATTGACCACGTGCTCGCGCTGGCCGACCGCCACGTGCCAGAGCAGGCGCGGTGACGCCGGTCCTGGAGCTGAGCTCGGTCAGCCGCTCGTTCCCCGGCTCGCGGGCGCTGACCGACGTCTCGCTCCGCATCGACGCGGGTGAGATTCGCGCGCTGCTGGGGGAGAACGGCGCCGGAAAATCGACCCTGATCCGGATCGTGACCGGTGCCATCGCCGCCGACTCGGGGACGGTGCGCATCGCCGGCAAGGAGCTGCGCCGGCCGACCCCGAGAGCGGCGCAGCGGCTTGGGGTGCGCGCCATCTACCAGGAGCGGCAGATCGCCGCCGACCTGACCGTCGCTGAGAACGTCTACCTGGAGGCGCCGCCCCGCAACCGCTGGGGCGCGGCGACCCGGCACGCGGCGATCGGGAAGGCCGGCGCGCTGCTGAAGGCACTCGGCATCGACCTGGACCCGGCGGCGAACGCGGGCGTGCTAACCGCGGCGCAGCAGCAGCTCGTCGAGCTCGCGCGTGCGGTGTCAGCCCAGGCGGCTCTGGTGATCATGGATGAGCCCACGGCGTCGCTGCACCCGGACGAAGTGGCGACCTTGTTCCGGGTAGTGCGCCGGCTGCAGGCAGAGGGCACGGCAGTGCTGTACGTCTCCCACCATCTCGACGAGGTCTTCGAGATCGCCGACCGGGCCACGGTCCTGCGCAACGGTGTTCACGTCGCCGATGTCGACATCCGGACAGGTGGCCACGGGGTGCAACCGGCTACCGGTAATCGCGCCCGCCCGGCGGCGACGACCCGCGAGGAGCTCGTCACGCTGATGTTCGGTCACGAGGTCAACCGCACCCGCATCGCGCGGAGCACCGCCGGGCGTGGCCCGGCGCTCCGCGCGACCGAAGTGCTGCTCGGCCGGGCCCAGACGCCCGTCAACGTCACGGTGCAGTACGGCGAGGTGCTCGCCTTGTCGGGCGGCAGCGGATCAGGAGCCTCCGAGCTCGCAGCCCTGCTCGCCGGCGTGACCCCGCCGCGCTCGGGCGAGGTCCGCTTCGTGAATGCAGCAAGCCGGGCTTCGACGAGCTCGCCTGCTTCGAGCCACGTCGCCCGACGTAACGGCGGCGAAGGCATCAACCTGCACGACCGCGCCCGAGCGGCGAGCTCGGGCGTGGCGTACCTGCCGAGCAACCGCAAGCGCGACGGCCTGCTGCTCGAGCGCTCCATCGTCGAGAACCTGATGCTCGTCCCGCGCCGCGGTGCGGCGCACGTCTTCTACTGGCCGGCCGCAGCCCGCCGCGCGGCGCAGCAGGCGGTGGCCGACGGCAACGTGAAGACGAGCGACGTCAGCCAGCGGGTGATGACCCTGTCGGGCGGCAACCAGCAGAAGGTGATCCTGGCTCGCTGGATGCTCGGCGGCAGCCGGATCATGGTTCTGGACGAGCCGACCGCCGGCATCGACGTGTCGGCCAAGTTCGAGATCTACCGGCGGCTGCTCGACCTCGCGGCCGACGGGCTCGCCGTCGTCATCGTCTCCAGCGACTACGAGGAGATCGCCTGTGTGGCCGACCGGGTCCTGCTCATGCGGGACGGCATCGTGACGGCCGAGCTCGACGGCGAGCACTCGTCAGCGGAAGAGCTGTATCAGCGGGAGATGGCGGGGGCAGCGTGACCCAGACAGTCGATGTCGACACCCCGGGCGCTGCGCCGCCGCCCGAGCGCGGCGGTGCCTCGCGGCACGCCGGCCAGCGGCAGTCCTTGCTGTCGAGCCTGCATCTGGCATCGTTCCTGCGTACAGCCGCTCCGCTGCTCGCGATCATCATCGGGCTGTCGCTCTACACCAACGGCCGCAACTCCGCGTTCCTCACCTCGGGCAACATCCAGGACATCCTCGGGACGAGCGCGGTGCTCGGGGTCCTTGCCATCGGCCAGACGTTCCTGCTCGTCGGCGGCCAGCTCGACCTGTCGGTGGGCAGCATCGTGTCCTTCATCGGCGTGCTCGGTGCCAAGGAGTACGCGAACGGCTGGTCCACGCCGGCGGTGATCGCCGTCAGCCTGCTCATCGGTGCCCTTGTCGGGCTGATTTGGGGGCTGGTCGTCACCTCGCTGCGCGTGCCGCCGTTCATCCTGACCCTGGGTGGCCTCGGCATCTTCTCGTCGCTGGCGCTGGTGATCGCCGACAACCGGCCGATTCCGATGACCAGCGCCCTCACGACGCTGGGGTTCGGTGACTTCCTGGGGGTGCGCGCCTCGGCCAGCGTGATGTTCGCCGTCGCGATCGTCGCCATCGTGCTGCTGCACTTCACCCGCTTCGGGCGCAGCGCCTTCGCGCTCGGCTCCTCCCCGCAGGCGGCTTACCTCGCCGGGGTGCCGACCAAGCGGCTGACGATCATGCTGTTCGTGCTCAACAGCATGCTCGCCTCGCTGGCCGGCATCGTGTTGATGGCCCGGCTCGCGGCCGGTGACCCCCGTGGCGGAGCCGGCCTGGAGCTCAGCGCGATCGCGGCCATCGTCCTCGGCGGGGCAGCGCTGGCCGGTGGCCGCGGCAGTATCGTCGGCAGCCTGCTCGGCGTCATCGTCTTCGGCGTCGTCAACGCCTCGCTGACGTTCTTGAACATCGCCGGCGCCTGGCAGAACCTCGTGTCAGGCGGCATTCTCGTCGCGGCCGTCACCCTGACCGCCGCTGCCGACGTCTACTCGGCCCAACGCAGCGGGGGCCAACGAACGAGCCGGTTGCAGCAGATCAACAGCCGCCTGCTCAGCCGCCCGCCCAAGCCCACGTAACAGGTTTCGCCCCCCACCCTCCTCGCCGACCCGCACGACCAGCCCTACCCGTTCTGGCCTCTCCAACGTTGCAGATGCCGCCACCCAGCACGTCCGACGTCACCTCATCTCAGGGAGCCGCATCATGCCCGGTCCGTTTTCGCCCGACAGCAGCGTCGTCACCACGCTGTCGACCCCGATGGAACGCCGCGCGTTCCTGCGCGGGCTCGGCGCCATGGGTGGCGCGGCGGCGATCGGCGGCGTGCTGAGCGCCTGCGGCTCGTCGTCGAAGTCGTCCTCGTCCTCCAGCTCGTCGCCGGCTGCCGGCGCGGGTGGCTCGTCGGCTGCCGCCGGCGCCGACGTCGGGAAGGGCAAGACCATCGCCGTCGTGCTCAACGGCAACAACGCCTACAGCACTTACCTGGCCGCGGGCGTGCTGCACGCGATCGAGGGCACCGCATACGAGTTCAAGGGCGTGCAGAACAACTTCGACTCTTCCGTCGAGCTGAGCAACATCCAGTCGCTGCTCAGCCAGGGGGTCGCCGGCATCGTCGTGCTGCCCGTCAGCTCGTCCACCGTGGCCAAGGCGGCGCAGCTCGCCTACAACCGCAAGGTGCCGTTCGGCAACGCCCTCTACCCGGGCAAGAGCGACGCCGACAAGTACTTCACCGGCGTGGCCGCCCTCGACTCGGTGCAGGGCGGCCGGCTCATCGGGGACTACCTGAAGAAGAAGGCCAAGCCGGGCAAGGTCATCGTCGTGCAGGGCATCGTCGGCCAGGGCTTCTCCGAGCGCATCGACCAGGGCTTTGACGAGAGCATCAAGGGCAGCGGCTTCCAGGTGGTCGTGCGCCAGCAGGCGATGTACGACCGGCAGAAGTCGATCGACATCGTCCAGGCCGGCCTTGCCGCCCACCCCGACGTGACCGCGATCGTGACCCATGCCGCCTCGATGAGCGATGGCGTCGCATCCTTCCTCAAGCAGAAGAAGCTCACAAACATCACGCACGTCTCCAGCGACGGCGACGACGAGATGTTCACCTACTTCGGCACCCCGTACCTGGCTGCCGACCGCTATTACTCCTCGGCCCAGACTGGTGTCATCGCCACCCAGGCGGTGCGGGCCAAGCTCGAGGGCAAGTCGTTCCCCTTCGCGACGCCCATCGACCAGGTCATGATCGAGGCGGGCAGCTACAAGGCTGAGCTGAGCAAGAACCCGTACGACTACCCGCAGTACAAGTCCCGCGTGGCCAAGCTCTGAGCTGCTGAGATCTGACGCCCAGGTCACCACACCTGCTGTTCGAGAGGAACGACCATGAGTGTTGACACCGAAGGGCAGGCCGACACGGCTGCCGCTGCATCGACCGGGCGCTACGTGCCCATCATTGACATCGGACCCTTCCTCGTGGGCGACGCGCAGGGCAGGGCCGATGTGGCGGCCGCGATGCGCGACGCCTGCGAGAACATCGGCTTCCTGCAGATCGTCGGCCACGGCGTCGCCCCAGACCTGCTCGAGCGCTGCTACTCGCTGAGCAAGGACTTCTTCGACCTCCCGCTGCAGGAGAAACTCAAGGTCAAGCAGCCGTCGCCGGACCAGGTGCGCGGCTACAGCGCGGTCGGAGCCGAGGGGCTGTCGTTCAGCCTCGATGAGGTGTCGCCGGGTGACTTGAAGGAGTCCTACAGCATCGGGCCGGCGGCGGTGCCCGACGACCCGTACTACATGGCCGCCGCCGCCGGACCGCACTTCGCACCCAACGTGTGGCCGGAGGCGCCGACCGAGCTGCGGGCGACCTACGAGCAGTACTTCGAGGTGATGGCGAGGCTCAGCGCCGATCTGATGCGGATCTTCGCTGTCGCGCTCGACCTGCCGGAGAACTTCTTCTCCGACAAGATCGACCAGCACATCAGCATGTTCCGCACGCTGAGCTACCCCGACCAGCCGGAGGAGCCCAAGGCCGGCCAGCTCCGGGCGGGCGCCCACTCCGACTACGGCAGCCTCACGATCCTTCGCCAGGACAACGCCCCGGGTGGCCTGCAGGTGCGCGACCGGAGCGGCAGCTGGCAGGACATCCCGCCGACCGAGGGCGCGCTGGTGGTCAACATAGGCGACCTCATGCAGCAGTGGACGAATGACAAGTGGCTGTCGACGATGCACCGCGTCGTCAACCCGCCGCGGACCGCGGCCAAGGGCAGCCGGCGCGTCTCGCTGGTCTTCTTCCACCAGCCGAACTACGACGCGCTGGTGGAGTGCCTCGACAGCTGCCAGGACGCCGAGCACCCGGCGAAGTACGAGCCGGTGACCTCGGGGGACCACTTGTACAGCAAGTTCGTCAAGCAGTCGACGTTCGGGGCCGGGGTGTGAGCCGCGCGTGAGCGCACGCCTGTCGTTTACCAGCGTGCTGGCGGCCGACGTCGTCGCCCTGTCGGCCTTCTACGCCGAGCTGTTCGGGCTCGATGGGGTGCCTTCGCTGGACTCGCCGCACTTTCGCGGGCTCCGCAGCGAGCGGGTGGTCATCGGGTTCAGCGGGCCGAGCGCGTACGAGCTGCTCAACCTGCCGCATCCGGGCCCGGACGATGCCGGGGTGCACAGCTTTTTCACCTTCGATGTCGAGGGGCCGGAAGCGGTGGATGCGGCTACCGAGCGTGCGGTAGGGCTTGGTGCCACGCTTCGGTGGGGACCGGGCCAGACTTACTACGGCGCTCACCAGTCGACGCTGCTTGACCCGGAAGGCAACGCGTTTCGGATCAACTTCCTCACCATCGAGGAGGTTGCCCCCTAATCGGGTGACCTGAGCTCGGCCACCTCTCCCACGGCCCCTGCGGTGGCCCAGTCAACCCCGTCAACCTCGGCTGGTGCAGCCCCTGCTCCGGCCGGTACTGCAATGCCCCCCAAGCACGCAGCTCCGCGACACATTGCATGACGCTTCCGCACGCTCGGCCCGTTTTGTCAGTGTCTTTCAGCGAGCTCGGCCTCTTGCGGGGGGAGCATCATGCAATGTGCAGAAGCGACAACCGAAAGCGCACGTTCCTCCCCTCAGCGCAACTGACGACCACGTCAGCACGACCTTCAGGCAGAACCGGTCGAATGTGCCGGACGTGCCGCGCGTGCTGACCAACGGTTGTGCCGGTACTCGACCTCGAGCGCGACGCCGAAGGTGGCGCTGAGGTTGGCCGACGTCATGACGTCGGTGAGCGGCCCGGCGGTGACGATGCGGCCGCCCGACAGCAGCAGCGCATGAGTGACCCCGAGCGGCAGCTCCTCGACGTGGTGCGTGACGTGAATCGTCGTCGGCGCCTGCGGGTCCTGCGCCAGGTCCGAGAGCATCTCGACGAGGTCCTCGCGGCTGCCGAGGTCCATCCCAGCCGCGGGTTCGTCGAGCAGTAGCAGCTCGGGATCGTTCATGAGCGCCCGGCAGATCTGCACCCGCTTGCGTTCGCCTTCGGACAGGGTGCCGTAGCGCGCCGCGGCGAGTTCGCCCACCCCGAAGTGGTCCAGCAGGCCCCGCGCGCGGTCGAGCTCGGCCGGCTGGTAGGACTCCCGCCAGCGGCCGAGTACGGCGCGCGCCGCGGTGACGACCACGTCAAGGGCTCGCTCGCGCTCGGGTATCCGCTGCGCGAGTGCGGCCGAGGACAAGCCGATGCGGCGCCGCAAGGTGAAGACGTCGATAGCGCCCAGCCGCTCGCCCAGCACCTCGGCGGCCCCCGACGTCGGATGCATCGTGGCTGACGCGATCTGCAGCAGGGTGGTCTTGCCAGCCCCGTTCGGCCCCAGCAACGCCCAGCGGTCTGCCCGGTTGACGGTCCAGTTGATCTCGCTCAGCAGCATCCGCTCGCCGCGCCGGATGGCGAGGTCGGTCAGCCGCAGCACGGGCCGGGAGGCAGGTTCGTGGGTCGTCTGATCTTCTGCGGCCACCGCCTCGACACTAGCGCCGGCACCCGTGACGATCGTGGCCGGTCACGCCCCGAGCGCAGTAGCGGTTCAGCCGGGAGCACTGCCGCTGGCTCGGTGGGCCAGACTGGGCAGCATGAAGTTTCTCGAGGTCGACGGTCTTGGTCAGGTCAGCCGGGTGGGACTGGGGACGTGGCAGTTCGGGTCCCGCGAGTGGGGCTACGGCGACGGCTACGCATCCGGTGCTGCCCGTGACATCGTCCGGCGGGCTCGTGAGCTCGGCGTGACACTGTTCGACACCGCTGAGGTCTACGGGTTCGGCAAGAGCGAGCGCATCCTCGGCGAGGCCCTCGGCCCCGAGCGCGACCAGGTCGTCGTTGCCAGCAAGCTGTTCCCGGTGGCGCCCTTCCCAGCGGTGGCTCGCTACCGCGAGCAGGCCAGCGCTCGCCGGCTCCAGCTGCGCCGCATCCCGCTCTACCAGGTGCACCAGCCCAACCCCGTCGTCCCCGACTCGGTGATCATGCCGGGCCTACGCAGCCTGGTGCAGGATGGTCGCATCGGTGCGGTGGGCGTGTCGAACTACTCGTTGCAGCGGTGGCGCAAGGCCGACGAGGCGCTCGGCAGCCCCGTGGTGAGCAACCAGGTCCAGTTCTCCCTCGCGCAGCCGGGCGCGCTGGAGGACATGGTGCCCTTCGCGCAGCAGCACGACCGGATGGTGATGGCCTACAGCCCGCTCGCGCAGGGCCTGCTAGGCGGCAAGTACGGGGTCGACAACCGTCCCGGCGGTGTGCGGGCGATGAACCCGCTGTTCGGCACCGAGAACCTGCGCCGGATAGTGCCCCTGCTCGACACGCTGCGCTCGGTCGCCGCGGCGCACGACGCCAAGCCCGCGCAGGTGGCCCTCGCGTGGCTGCTCAGCCTGCCGCGTGTCGTCGTCATCCCCGGTGCCTCGAGTGTCGAGCAACTGGAGTTCAACGTGGCTGCGGCCGAGCTCGAGCTCGACGCGGGCTCGCTCGCCGCGCTCACCGAGGCGGCGCGGGCGTTCTCGCCCGTCTCCGCGGCTCAGACGCTGGTCGGCGGCGTGCGGAAGAAGCTGGGCGTCTAGCCCGAGCGTGACGAGCGCGGCCCGACGGAAGGGGACGGTAGGCATGCAGCGCACTCTGTACGAGCGGGACCACGAGGCGTGGCGAGACGTCGTCCGCGAGTTCGTGGAGCGCGAGGTGGTGCCGCATCAGCGGCGCTGGGACGACGAGCACCTCGTCGACCGCGAGACGTGGCGTGCCGCCGGCAAGCAGGGGCTGATCGGCATCGCCGTTCCGGAGCAGTACGGCGGGGGCGGGCTCGAGGACTACCGCTTCCGGACCGTGGTGATGGAGGAGCTGGCCAAGGTCGGAGCCGCCTCCCTGTCCCTGGCCTTCGGGCTGCAGGACGACATCGCGCTGCCGTACTTCACGGGCCTCGCCACGGCGGAGCAGAAGCAGCGGTGGCTGCCGGGCCTGGCGTCGGGCGAACTGATCGCCGCGATCGCGATGACCGAGCCGGGCACGGGCAGCGACCTGCAGGGCGTGCGCACCACTGCGGTCCGCGACGGCGACGCGTGGGTCGTCAACGGCGCCAAGACGTTCATCACCAACGGTATCCACGCCGACCTCGTCATCGTGGTGGCGCGCACCGACCCGGACGCCGGGTCGCGCGGCTTCTCCCTGCTCGTGGTCGAGCGCGGGATGGCGGGCTTCACCCGCGGCCGCAAGCTCGAGAAGATCGGCCTGCAGGCGCAGGACACAGCCGAGCTGGCCTTCGACGACGTCCGGGTGCCGGTCGAGAACGTGCTCGGCCAGCTGGGCGGCGGGTTCGTCCACCTGATGGAGCGGCTCCCGGGCGAGCGCATCTCGATCGCGGATCAGGCCCACACCGCCTCGCGCGCCGCACTGGGCTGGACCCTGGAGCACACCCGCACCCGGACCGCCTTCGGGCAGCCGATCGCGTCGTTCCAGAACACCGCCTTCGAGTTCGCCGACATGGTGAGCGAGATCGACGTGCTGGAGGCCTACCTCGACGCCGCGGTGCTGGCGCTGAACGCCGGCACTCTGACCGCGGTCGATGCGGCGAAGGCGAAGCTGCGCGCGACTGAGCTGCAGAAGCGCGTGATGGACCGCTGCCTGCAGCTGTTCGGCGGGTACGGCTACATGCTCGAGTACCCGATTGCCCGGGCGTTCGTCGATGCCCGCGTGCAGACGATCTACGGCGGCACCTCGGAGATCATGAAGACGATCATCGCGCGTGACTTCACCGGCCTGCGCTGACCCCTGCTGCTGCTGCTCCGGCCGGGCGAGGGCACGAATCGGGTCGGACCCAGGGGCTAGATTCCCGCCATGGCGAACGTGGCGACTGGACCGCTGGCAGGCTTGCGCGTCATCGAGATGGCGGGCCTGGGGCCCGGGCCGTTCTGCGCGATGGTCCTCGCCGACCTCGGTGCCGACGTCGTGCGGGTCGACCGCCCCGGGCGGGTGAACGAGGCCGAGGTCGCGGCCGATGTGCTCAACCGGGGCCGCCGCTCGGTGTGCATCGACCTCAAGCACCCCGACGGTCCGGGTGCGGTCTTGGATCTGGCCGCCTCGGCCGACGTGCTAGTCGAGGGCTTCCGGCCAGGTGTCATGGAGCGCCTCGGGCTGGGGCCGGATGTGTGCGCCGAGCGCAACCCCGGGCTCGTTTACGCCCGGATGACCGGCTGGGGGCAGGACGGCCCGCTCGCCCGCAGCGCCGGGCACGACATCAACTACATCGCGCTCACCGGGGCGCTGTTCGGCAGCGGGCGCGCGGACGGGCCGCCGCAGTTCCCGATGAACCTGCTCGGCGACTTCGGCGGCGGCGGCAACCTGCTGGTCATCGGGATCCTGTCCGCGCTCTTCGAGCGCGGCCGCTCCGGCCTGGGGCAGGTCGTCGACGGCTCCATCGTCGACGGCACCGCCACGCTCACGGCCTTCATCCACGGCCGGATGGCGGGCGGGACGTGGGACGGCACCCGGCGCGGGCAGAACCTGCTCGACACCGGTGCGCCCTTCTACGACGTGTACGAGACGGCCGACGGGCAGTGGATGTCCGTCGGGGCGCTGGAGCCGCAGTTCTTCGCCGAGCTCGTCCGGCTGCTCGACATCGACGGTGTCCCAGCCCAGGCTGATCTGGCGCAGTGGCCGCGGATGCGCAGCATGTTCACGACCCGGTTCCGGGAGCGCACCCGCGACGAGTGGACGCAGCACTTCGCCGGCACCGACGCCTGCGTCGCTCCGGTGTTGAACTTCCTCGAGGCTGCCGAGGACCCGCACCTCGCGGCCCGGCGGACGTTTCTCGAGCACGACGGGCGGCTGCAGCCGGCTCCTTCCCCTCGTTTCTCGCGCACAGCCGCTGAGTTGGGTACGCCGCCGCCGCTGCCGGGCCAGCACAGCCGGGAGGTGCTCGCGGACTGGAAGGTCGACCCGGAGCCCCTGCTGGGGAGCGGCGCCGTCGTTCAGCGCTGATGGGCGGCGGCTGTGTCGCCGCTCTACAATCCGTTTCGTTGGTACCAACGCGCTGTCAGTATCGAGCTGGAGGACGCCATGCAAGCAGGTCGAGACGCCGTCATCGTCGATGCGGTGCGCACGCCGGTTGGGAAGCGTCGGGGTTCGCTGGCCGACTGGCACGCCGCCGACCTGTCCGCCTTCGTCCTCGGCGCGCTCGTCGACCGCAACGGCGTCGATCCCGTCGTCGTCGACGACGTGATCTGGGGCTGCGTGCAGCAGGTCGGGCAGCAGAGCACCAACGTCGGCCGCATGGCTGTGCTCGCGGCCGGCTGGCCGGAGTCCGTGCCGGCGACCACCATCGACCGGCAGTGCGGCTCCTCGCAGCAGTCGGTGCACTTCGCCGCCGCCGGCCTGGTGTCGGGGCAGTACGACGTCGCGATCGCTGGCGGCGTCGAGATCATGAGTGTTGTGCCGATCGGTGCCAGCAGCGCCTTCGCTGAGTTCGGCCGTCCGGGCGGTCCCCTCGTCGACAAGCGGTACGGCGTGCGGTTCAACCAGGGCGTCGGCGCCGAGATGATGGTCGACAAGTGGGGCTTCTCGCGTGCCCAGCTCGACGAGTTCGCCGCCACGTCCCACGAGAAGCTGGCCGACGCGACGGACGAGGGGCGCCTCGCCTCGCAGATCGCGCCGGTGCCCGTCGACGGCGGGCACCTGAGAGCCGACGAGGGCCTTCGTCGCGGCACCAGTGCCGAGACGCTCGCCAAGCTCAAGCCCGCGTTCAAGGAGGACGGCTCGATCCACGCCGGCAACTCCTCGCAGATCAGCGACGGCGCGGCAGCCTTGCTGATGATGACATCGGACAAGGCGCGCGAGCTCGGGCTGCGCCCTATCGCGCGCGTGCACACCGCGGTTCTGGCCGGCGACGACCCGGTGATGATGCTGAGCGCGCCCATCCCGGCCACGCACAAGGCGCTGCGCAAGTCGGGCTTGTCCATCGGCGAGATCGGCGCGTTCGAGGTCAACGAGGCCTTCGCGCCCGTTCCCATGGCGTGGCTTGCCGAGACCGGCGCCGACGAGAAGGCGCTGAACGTCAACGGCGGTGCCATCGCGATCGGCCACCCGTTGGGAGCCTCCGGCGCCCGGCTGATGACCGCCCTGGTACACCAGATGCGCGACGCGGGTACCCGCTACGGCTTGCAGACGATGTGTGAGGGCGGAGGCATGGCCAACGCCACCATTCTTGAGCTGCTCGGCTGATCTGGTTGCCCGTAGGGGTGACTGCATCGCACGTCGGGCGTCGCAATGAGCCAGAGGGTGGCCAGCGGCCGGGGCTGATTGACACGACTTGCCGTCCAGCCGGATAGTCCCGAGGTCGTTCCCGCACCGGGCGGCCGCTCGGTGCTTTCGTACATGGAGGTACGTATGTCCGAGACCGTGTCCACCGCCCCCTACCTGGGTGATCTGCTTCAGGACGCTCCGACGAACTGGGGGAAGTGGGGGGCCGACGACGAGATCGGGGCGCTGAACTACCTCGGGCCCGAGCAGGCGCTGGCGGCCACTCGGTCGGTGCGCTCGGGCAAGGTCTTCACCCTTCAGCGGCTGATCGGCGACCCCAAGGGCGACCCCGTATGGCCGGGGCGCACCCCTGCCGAGCGGACCCAGATCCTCGACGAGTCGAGCTGGGACGGGGAGCAGGCGCCCGCCTTCCCGGGTGGCTTGCACTACGCCGACGACAAGATCAACGCTTTCTTGCAGGGCTCGACGCAGTACGACGCCCTGGGCCACGTCTGGTACGACGGCAAGCTCTACAACGGTTTCGACGCCCGGACGACCGTGGGCGGGCTGGAGAAGGCCAGCGTCGAGCCTGTTGCCCAGCGCGGCGTGGTCGGCCGGGGGGTGCTGCTGGACATGGCGCGCTACCGCGGCAAGGACAACCTCGATGCCGCCGAGACCTTCACCCACGAGGACCTCATGGCCTGCGCCGAGCAGCAGGGAATCACCATCAACAAGCGCGACGTGCTGCTCATCCGAACGAACTTCCTCAAGCTGTTCTTCGACCTGGGCGACGCGTTCTACGCGGACTTCTGCGAGCCCGGCCTGGTCTACAGCCCTGAGCTGGTGCAGTGGTTCCAGGACATGGAGATCCCCAACCTGGTCACCGACACCATCGCGAACGAGATCACCACCGACCCGTCGACGGGCGTGGCACTGACCCTGCACAACGCGCTCATGCGCAACCTCGGCGTGCTGTTCACCGAGATCTGCGACCTCGAGCTGCTGGCACAAGACTGCGCCGCCGACGGACAGTGGGACTTCATGTACACCGCAGCGCCGCTCAAGGTGGCAAAGGCAAGCGGCTCGCCGGTCAACCCGGTCGCCATCAAGTAAGCCGCCATCAGATGGCCCCGAGCGAGATCGGACCCTGTCCCGGCCGACCTCGCCCCGCACAGGGCCCGGGCGTAGTCACGATCGTCGACGAGATCCCCAAGACGGTGACGGGGTAGGTGCTGCGCCGCGAGCTCCGGGACAAAGAGGCGGGGGCGCAACCCTCCGGCTGAAGGGGGGCGGGCTTGTGGCAAAAGGGCCGATCAACGGGAGCTCGAACAGGAGGCACGGATGGATCGGGTTGCGCTCATCACCGGTGGCGCAAGCGGGATCGGCTTGGCCGTTGCCCGCGCGCTGAGTTCGCAGGGAGCCAGGGTGGTGCTCGCCGACCGTGACGAGGGGACCGGCCGCGTCGCTGCGGAGGACGTAGGCGGCGTGTTCGTCCACGCCGACGTCCGCGACCCGGCTTCGGTGCAGCAGGCGGTGGACGCAGCAGAGCGCGAGCCCGGACGGCTCGATCTTGTGGTCCTCAATGCCGGCATCACCACCGGCGAGACGCCGATCGACCAGTTGGACCTCGAGCGTTACCGCACCATCGTCGGGGTGAACGTCGACGGCGTGGTGTTCGGGATCCAGTCGGCGTTGCCCGCGCTGCGTCGCGGGGGCGGGGGCGCCATCGTTGTGACCGCCTCGTTGTCCGGCCTCACCCCATACCCGCAGGATCCGGTGTACTCGATGACCAAGCATGCGGTCGTCGGCCTCACCCGGTCTCTCGCCCAGCCGCTGGCAGCAGAGGGCATTATCGTCAACTGCATCTGCCCCGGATTCGTCTCCACGCCATTGATCGACGATTACCGCGGCCGCTTCGCCGACCAGGGGCTGCCGCTGCTGGAGCCAGATGACATCGCGGCAGCAGTCCTGGCTGCAGCGAGCAGCAGCGAGTCCGGGCAGGCGTGGGTCTGCCAACCCGGGCGTACCGCCGAGCCCTATCGCTTCCGCGGCGTCCCCGGCCCGGTCGGCGCATAGCAGGGGATTGCGCTCGGCACTGGATGCGAGCTCGCGATTCGGGTCGGCCCGCGGTCCTGAGCCACGCGGGTAAGCCACCGCAAAGCGAACTTGTTCGTGACGAACGTGTTCGCTGCAGTGAACCCGTGGCCACCGCCGCTCGAACTCGAGCCAGCCGACGAGAACGCCCCGCCAAGCCTGCCCTGACCCGGGAGGGCATCATCGCGTCTGCGGTCCAGGTGCTACGGGCGGAGGGCCTGGAACGCGTCACGATGCGGCGGCTGGCGCAGGAGCTCGACACTGGCCCGGCCTCGCTGTACGTGTACGTCCGAAACACCGTCGAGCTGCATGCCGCCGTGCTGGACGAGCTGCTCGGTGCGGTCGACCTATCGCCGGTCGCATCGGACGGCGACTGGCGCGAGCGGCTCGTGCAGGTCCTGAACTCCTACACCGAGGTGCTGTTCGACAACCTCGGCCTGGCACAGTCCGCGCTCGTCGGCCGGCCGTCCGGGCCGCGGTACAAGGACCTGCTCGAGGCGGTGCTGACACTGCTCAGTGAGGGCGGCGTCCCCGATGACCGCGCGGCGTGGGCCGTCGACCTGCTGCTTCAGGTGGCGACGGCAACGGCGGCCGAGCACGGAACCCGCCAGCGCGGGATCGATTCCGACGACGAGGAGGACGCCCTCGAAGCGGCGTTGCGTCAGGTGTCACCCGATGCCCACCCGCACATCGCGGCGCTCGGCACGGAACTGCTGTCTGGACCGGGCCGAGACCGTCTCACCTGGGCCTTCATGGTGATCCTCAACGGCATCGGGCACACGCCTCGTCCCGGTCGTACTGCGGACAGGTACCAGCCGTAGGGCGCGGCTAGGCCACCCCCGAGGCGGCACCGCCACCGAATAGTTCTGCCCCGACAGGGGCCGGCACGTGCCGATCACCTCATCCCGACGTGCCCTCACGCACCGCCCCACCACCAGATCTGGAGACCGGCATGACCTCACCGCCTGCCACGACACCTACGGCAACACCTATGACGACATCTACGACGGCACCGGCTGCGGGACCCTCAGGCCTCGCGGCCGGGCCACATCCCGGCGACGGCTCAACCGCGGTCACGACCTCCGAGGTAGGTGGCCGGCTGACCACGCGCCTACGCCTGATCCTGGCCCGTCGTGCTCGTGGCCGACGTTCTCGACCTCATGGACTCGACCATCACGAACATCGCGGCGCCGTCGATCGTGCGTGAGATCGGGGGCCGTGAGTCCCTAATCAAGTGGCTGGGCGCCAGCTACGCCCTGGCCATGGGTGTCCTGCTGGTGGTCGGTGGCCGGCTCGGTGACCGGTACGGCAAGCGGCGGCTCTTCCTGACCGGCATCACCGGCTTCACCGCTGCGTCGGCTGTGTGCGGGCTAGCCGTCGACCCGATCATGCTGATTGCCGGTCGGCTGGTGCAGGGCGGCTTCGGGGCCTTGCTGATCCCGCAGGGCATCGGCATCCTCATCGCCACGTTCTCCCGACAGCAGATACCGCGAGCGGTCAGCGCGTTCGGACCCGTCATGGGCGGCTCAGCCGTGCTCGGACCGCTGGTGGCCGGCTTCATCATTGACGCCGATGTTGCCGGCCTGTCATGGCGGCCCGTGTTCCTGATCAACATCGTCCTGGGTGCCGTCGGACTCGTCGCCGCAGTGAAGCTGCTTCCCGTCGATGAGCCGGTGAGCGACGTCCCGATCGATGGGCTCGGCGCCGGGCTGCTGGGTGCCAGCATGTTCCGCCTGATGTACGGGCTCATCGAAGGCTCCACTGCGGGCTGGACAGCCATGCCGATCCTGAGCCTGGTCGCGGGGGCCGTGCTGCTCGCCGGGTTCGGCGTGCGGCAGCGGGGGGCGACCGAACCGCTGATCCTGCCGTCGCTGCTCACCAATCGGGGGTTCACATCCGGCCTCCTGCTCGGTCTGGCCTTCTTCGCCGCCGTGAACGGACTGGCCTACGTTGTCTCGCTGTTCTTCCAGACAGCGCTCGGTCTCACCCCGTCGTCGGCAGCGCTCGCGATCGCGCCACTCATGGTCGGCATCATCGGCGCGTCCTTCGTGTGCCGGCCGCTGATCGAGAAGCTCGGACGGCTCCTCGTGATCATCGGCATCGCCGTAACGCTGGCCGGCACCGTCGGGCTGTGGACCACCGTCCTCGCGCAGGGGACCGGCGTGGGCGTGTGGGCACTCGCTCCATCACTGGGCGTTCTCGGTGTCGGTATGGGTGCCTGCTTCAGCAGCATCTACGACGTCGCGATCGCAGACGTCGCACCAGGGGAGGCCGGCAGCGCCAGCGGAGCGCTCAGCGCCGTTCAGCAACTCGCCGCAGCCACCGGCTCAGCGGTGGTCACCACGGTCTACTTCTCGCAACAGACCCGCCATGGGGTGGCGCGCGCCATGACGGTCAGCGTGGGCGTGGTCGGCGCGATCGCCGCGCTCTGCCTCGGCCTGGTCTGGCTGCTCCCCAAGAAGCCCCCAGCAGACGAGCACTGAGAAGGGGCACGGCAAGGGATCGGGGCAGCCTGAGCGACACATCGTGAACGCTGCGGTCGGTTCACCAGGAGCTGCGGCGGCTAGTGGTTCGGGTTGTGTCGATAGATGACGCAAGCAGATCGCCAACTGTGCGCTTGCGCCCCTTCGAGCTGCAGCAAACGATCGGGACGTGTCTGCGGCGAGGCTCTGGCGGGTGTACTCGAAGGTCTTTACGCGTGCGCTGAGACGGTGCCAGGATGCCGACGTCATGGGGTATGTCGCAACGACGATCCGCAAGGGGACCAGATGCCGTTCGAGGAAGTGGCAAACCTCGACGAGATCGAGGTCGGCGAGACGCTGCTGGTGGAGCTTGCCGAGCCGGTCTGCCTGATCCGGCTCGACGAGCAGGATGTGCGGGCCATCCACAACACGTGCAGCCACCAGCAGCAACCGCTCAACGAGGGCACGGTCGAGGACGACGACAGCCTGGTCTGCGCTGCCCACGCAGCGAGGTTCAACCTGACCACGGGCGAGTCGATCGGCATCCCCGAGGTCGCGACGATTCCCGTCTACGCCTGCAAGGTCGAGAACGGGAGCGTGCTGGTCGACCTCGACCAGCAGCTGAACGACGCCGTTCCCAGCTGACTCCTGCCGCTAGCAGCGCCGTCAACACCCCTGCTGTTGCCGCCGCGCCGGCGCGGGTCGAGACTGCGATGGCGGCCCGACTGGTCCGCCCGGCGCGAGGAGTCCTGCATGCCCCAGGCCACCGTCAACGGCACAACCCTTGCCTACAGCGACGACGGGCCGCGTGACGCTCCCGTCCTGCTGTTCAGCCACTCACTGTTCTTCGATTCGGCCATGTTCCACCAGCAGGTTGCCGACTTCAGGGACCGCTACCGGGTCATCTGCTACGACCACCGGGGCCAGGGAGCCAGCAGCCGGGCATCGCTCGAGCAGCTGGACATGGACACCCTGGCCGACGATGCAAGCGCGCTGCTGGAGCATCTCGACGCCGGTCCGGCGCACGTGCTCGGCAACTCGATGGGCGGGTTCATCGCGCTCCGACTGGCCGCTCGTCGCCCGGACTTGGTACTGTCCGCGGTCGTGATGGGCAGCTCAGCCGAGGCCGAGGGGAAGATTGCGGAGTTCGACCCGCTGGTGAGCGCCATGCGCGAGCAGGGCACCGAGCCGGTCATCGACACCCTGATGTGGATCATGTTCGGCGACGACATCCTGGCCGACCCGGAGCGGGCTGACGTCACCGGCCACTGGCGGACCAAAATGCTCGGACTCGACCGTGGCATCGCCGACTGCGCCTACCAGGTCGTCCACCGCAGTCCGGTGCTGGACGAACTGTCGTCGTGCACCGTCCCCGTTCTGGCGATCATCGGCGAGCAGGACCATGCCTACTCCATGGCCAACAACGAGGCGATCATCAAGGCGGTCAAAGACGGCCGGCTCGTCGTCCTTCCCGGGGCCGGCCACTCCATCGCTCTTGAGCAGCCGGGGCCGGTCAACGCCGCGATCAAGCAGCACCTGGCGGCCGCCAGCGGGTGAGGCGCGAGAGTCAGCCCCCTGCCATGGCGCCGATCACCAGGAAGGGTTCCCTGCCTTCCGCGACGGCGTCGGGCAGGGGGGCGTCGGGCAAGTCGTGGGACAGGTCCTGCTCGCAGGCGAAGAACCGGACGAACGCCCGGCGCTGGCCGGTACCCGCATCGCGCATGGTGCCGCGCAGCATCGGGTAGCGCTGCTCCACCGCATCCAACACGGCCCGCTGGGTGGGCACGCACTGCACCGACAGCTCGCGCTCGCAGTGGGCGAGCTGCCGAAGGTGTGCCGGCAGCACGACCCGGATCACGGCAGCGTCTGCGCTTCCACCGACAGCACGGCAGGAAGGTCACGCACGATGGGAGCCCAGGAGTCGCCGGAGTCGGCTGAGCCGTACACCTGGCCGCCGGTGGTCCCGAAGTACACCCCGCACGCGGGCAACGAGTCGACCGCCATTGCGTCACGTAGCACGTTGACGTAGCAGTTCTCCTGCGGCAACCCCTCGGTCAGCGGCTCCCACTCGTTGCCGCCGGTGCGGCTGCGGTAGACCCGCAGCTTGCCGTCCGGCGGGAAGTGGTGGGAGTCGCTCGTGATGGGGACGACGTAGACGGTCTCCGGCTCGTGCGCGTGCACGGTGATGGGAAAGCCGAAGTCGGTCGGCAGGTTGCCGCTGACCTCGTTCCAGCTGTCGCCGCCGTCGTCACTGCGCATGACGTCCCAGTGCTTCTGCATGAACAGCGTGCCCGGCCGCGACGGGTGCATCGCGAGGTTGTGCACGCAGTGACCGACCTCCGCCGCGGGCGAGGGGATGCCATCGGACAGCAGCCCCTTGTTGACCGGCTGCCATGAGTTGCCGCCGTCGTCGGTGCGAAAAACCCCGGCTGCGGAGATGGCGACGAACATCCGCTGGGAGTTCTGCGGGTCGAGGACGATCGTGTGCAGGCACATGCCGCCGGCGCCCGGCTGCCAGTGCGAGCCCGAGCCGTGCTCGCGCAGTCCGCGCACCTCCTGCCAGGTGCCGCCCGCGTCGGTCGAGCGGAAAAGGGCCGCATCCTCCACGCCGGCGTACACGGTGTCCGGGTCTGTCAGCGATGGCTCCAGGTGCCACACCCGAGCGAACTCCCAGGGATGCGGCGTCCCGTCGTACCACTGGTGGGTGCCCGGCACCCCGGCATAGGTGAAGTCGTTGCCGGCCGGCTGCCAGCTCTTCCCGCCGTCGTCCGAGCGCTGGATCAGCTGACCGAACCAGGAGGTGGACTGCGAGGCGTACAGCCGGTTCGGGTCGAGCGGCGAGCCCGCGACGTGGTAGACCTCCCAGCCGGCGAAGTGGGGGCCGGTCACGTCCCACGCCTGCCGTCGCTCGTCCGAGGTCAATACGAAGGCACCTTTGCGTGTGCCAACCAGAACCCGTACTCCGCTCATCGTCCGCCTCCGTTTCGAGTGTCTCCCGAGGATGAGACGTGCCGACGACCGCAAACTCATCGGCGCAGGGGCAGGCTACGACCGGTCGCCGACCCGGTCTAGCCGAAGCCGGGCCGCAGCGCAGGCAGAGGCCCGTCGCACCCGGTGCGTCGTCAGCGCTTTTTGTCCTTCTTCTTCGAGTCCTTCTTGTCCTTGACCTTGTTGTCCTTCTTGTCCTGGTCCTTCTTCTTGTCGGTCTTCGACGTGGCCGGCTTCTTGACCGAGACGGGCTCGGAAACCGAGGTCGTGGGAGCGCCGGCAGCCGCAGCCTTCTTGGCCGGGGACGCCGAAGGGGCAGCCGAATGGCCGGTGTTGACCGCTGCCTTGAACGCCGCGCCAGGCCGGAACCGGGGCACCGAGGACTCATCGAGCTGGATGCGCTCACCAGTGGCGGGGTTGCGCGCCGTACGAGCTGGTCGATCGACCTTCTCGAACACGCCGAAGCCGAACAGGCTCACCTTCTCGCCCTGCGCGACGGTGGTCTGCACCGTTGCCAAAAGCGCATCGACGGCTGATGTCGCGGTCTTCTTGTCGCCGAGCTTGTCCGTGAGGGCGTCGACGAGCTGGGATCTGTTCACGTGTGTTCCTTCTGGCCATGACGGTCGCGCTCAGATGGCTTGTGCCAGGCGAGCAATACACCTTGCGAGCACGATCATGCCTGCTGGTAGCCAATTCCGCTGAGCCGGGCCGGTGATCGAGGCGAATAGACCAGTTGAATCCGCCCAGTGCGCGCCGCAGCGGAGGCGTGGTGGGGTGGGCTACGGGGGTAGACACCCACAGTGACTCCCACGGACGGGTCTGACACCGGTCGCGTGCTCGCGGGCCGGTACGAGCTGCATGCCGAGCTGGGTCGCGGTGCGATGGGCACGGTCTGGCTGGCGTCTGACGTCGTGCTCGGCCGGGACGTGGCCATCAAGGAAGTCAGCTACCCGGCCTACACCACCAGTGAGGAGCGGGTGCAGCTTCGCGAGCGGACGCTGCGCGAAGCCCGGGCGGCCGCTCGCTTCCAGCATCCCCAAGCCACAGCCGTGCACGATGTGATCGAGGAGGACGGTCGCCCCTGGATCGTCATGGAACTGGTGCCGTCGCGCACGTTGTCGTCCCGCATCCGAGAGGAGGGTCCGCTTTCTCCCCGAGAGGCGGCCCGGGTGGGAGTCGACATTCTCGGGGTGCTGCAGGCAGCCCACCTCGCGGGAATCGTGCACCGCGACGTCAAGCCGGGCAACATCCTGCTCGACGAGCACGGGCGAGCCTGGCTCACAGACTTCGGGATTGCCACCTCCGTAGGGGACCCAGGGCTGACCCAGGCGGGGATCCTGCTCGGCTCACCGGCCTACATGGCACCGGAGCGCGCTCAAGGCGCGGAACCGGGGCCTGCGTCTGATCTGTGGTCGCTCGGAGCCACGCTCTACAGCGCCGTCGAAGGAAGGCCGCCCTTCGACCGAGGCGAACCGATAGCGACGCTGCTGTCGGCCAGTTCGGATGAGCCGGCTCCCTTTCGCGCGGCGGGCTTCCTGAAGCCTGTGATCCAGGCTCTGCTCGCCAAGGATCCGGCCGTTCGTCCCTCCGACGAGCAGGCCATGAGCCTGCTTCAACTGCTGGTACGGGATGCCGACGCGGAGGGAGCCCGCGTCAACGGTGCGACCGTCGCCACCCCTGATGCGAGGGGCTCGGCACGGGGGGAGAAGGTGGAGCGCTTGGACCGAGCGGTCCTGCTCTCCCTGGCGAGCACCACGGGGGCGGCTACCCGGGCTGTCGCCCGGGCAGCGGTACATAAGGCCGCTGACAAGCTCGAAGGCGCGCAGGCGCAGGCAGCGCGGTCCCTGGCCGATCGGGCAGAACGGCCCCGCTGGTCCTCAGCACGCGAGCCTGCGAGCGCATCGCCGTCACCCCGTCCAGCAGCAGCGGCTGGCGCGGGCCGGCCACAACAGAACTCAGCCGAACGGGGAAAGCGAGCCGACCGACCGCGCCGCCGGTTCAAGCGACGGTGGATCGGCATCCCGTTGACCGTGCTGCTGATCATGTTTCTCCTGATGGTCGTGATCGCCGGCGTCATCGTCCTGGCCGTCGTCCACTCGGCGTCGGCCTCGACAGGGAGCCTCGTCGTCCCGCTCGCGTCGGTCCGGCTCGGACTGCGCTGAGCCACGTCATGCGCGGACAGTCCCCCGACACTCATCGGCTCTACGCCTGGTTGTCCCGTGACGTCCGCGGCGCCGAGAGCATCGTGTCCCTGCCCTCGCCTGGTCGCGATCCGATCCTCATGGTGTTCGCCGACCGCGAGCGCGCCCTGCACTTCCGGAATGACGTGCAGGCGAGCTGCCGCGCCCGCGGTCGTGCGGCGAAGCTCGTGGTGTTCGACCGGAGCCACGTCCTGGACGAGGTCTACCCCGTTGAGGGCAACCCCCGCGCGCAACGGGCTTTCTAGTCCTGGGGCCACGCATTGGTGCCGGCGTGGCGCTCGCAGAGGCCTCTTTGGTCAGGGTAAGCCGAGGAGCACCTTGCCGGGAGCGCCGGCCTCGACCCGGTCGTGCGCCTGCGCGACCTGATCAAGCGGGTACCGCACGGGCGGTTGCGCCCGCAACGCACCGTCCGCGACCGCCGCGGACACCCCCTCGACGGCCGCGTCGAGCTGGTCGTCGGTGAGTCCGTACACCAGCACGAAGGCGAGCCGCGCGTTGGCAACCATGAGGTCGCGAACCGGCACGTCGGGCACCGGGTCATCGGCGTAGATCGAGACGGTCGAGCGGGGCGCGAGTACCGCGATGTCGAGCGCAAGGTTCGCACCGAGCGCGAGCTCGACGATCCGGTCGACACCAGAGGGCGCAGCCGCGCGCACCTGCTCGGCGCGGTCCGGCGCATTGCGGTCCAGAGCGACATCGGCGCCGTACGCCCGAGCCTGCTCGAGCTTGCCCGCCGAGGCGGTCGTGATCACGCGGGCGCCGACGCGTCGCGCGAGCGACACGGCCGCACTGCCGACCGAACCTGCGCCTCCGGCGACCAGCACGGTGCGCCCGTCGAGCGGCCCGTCGGCGAACAGGCAGTGCCAGGCCGTCATCGCCGGAATGCCGAGCCCCGCGCCCAGCTCGTACGACACGTCGTCCGGGAGCGGAACGGCCTGGCGCGCCGGTACGACCGTCTCCTGTGCCGCCGTCCCCCATCGACGTCCGCGGGCAGCGGCGAACCACACCCACACCCGCTGTCCCACCCGGGTCTGGTCGATGCCCGGCCCGACCTCGACGATCTCGCCGGCCCCGTCCTGCCCGGGCACCTGGAAGGGTTCTGGCGTCGTGCGCGTGCGGGACTTCCAGTCGGTCGGGTTGACGCCCGCGACCCGCAGCCGCACGCGCACCTCACCGGGCCCGACGGGCGGCGCGTCGACCTCCTCGACGGACAGCACGGACGACGGGCCGGGGGAGCGGTACAGGGCGGCGAGCACGGGGGACCTCCTGGGCGGTGGCTGGGTCGCTGCGGCGCGCTGGACTCAGGCCAGCGACGCCTCGAGGGTGATGTCGACGCCAGTAAGTGCCTTCGACACCGGGCAGCCCTGCTTGGCGGCCTGCGCCGCCTTCTGGAAGCCGCTCTCGTCCAGCCCGTCGACCTCTCCGACGACCGTGAGGGTGATGCCGGTGAGCACGAAGCCGCCCCGCTCGGGGTCCGGGCCGAGGCCGACCTCGGCGCTGACCTCGAGGCTGTGCGGCGTGCCGCCCTCCTCCGCGATGTTCGCCGACAGCTGCATGGCGAAGCAGGCAGTATGCGCCGCCGCAGTCAGCTCTTCGGGGCTCGTCGTACCCCCGGCGTCGTCAGCGGCGCGCTTGGGGAACGAGACGTCGAAGGTGCCGGCTTTGCTGCTGGTCAGCTCGACCTGGCCGGAGCCGGTCTGCAGGGAGCCGTTCCAGGCGGTGCGGGCGGTACGTGTAGGCATCAACTTCTCCTTGATGAGTCGGTCGGGGATGCGGCGGGTCGGGGTGCGGTAGTGGAACGGGCGCTTGCGTCAGCGCAACGCGGAGACCGGGGTCGGCGCCACGCGGGTGATCACGGTCTTGTCGCGGTCGAGCAGGTCGGCGACGACCGGGGCAATCTCGTCCGTCCAGCGGGGGCTGTCGTAGATCGCCGAGTAGAGCGAGACCCGTTGCGCCTCGTCCTCGAACCGGCGGACCCACACGTAGGCGTCGGGGTCCTCCTCGTCGATGAACGAACCCGTGACGTCCATGCCTTTGGACTGCTGGAAGGGGATGACCACGTCCTCCATGTAGCGGACCCAGTCATCGCGGCGACCGGGCCGAGCGTGGTAGCGGCGGATCTCGTAGAACAACTGCTGCTCCTGGGTCGGGCCGGCTGTGTCGCCATGATGCCCTGGATGGCAGTCTCCCGGCCAAGACCACGTGGCAGAAGCGGACCTTCCGCGCCCGGCAGCCTCACTCAGGGAGGGAGGCGGCCAGCGCGCTGCGGCACAGCAGCAGGGCTCGCCGCAGTTCAGCCAACTCGTCGGCGTTCAGTCCGGCGACCATCTCGGCCTCGAGCCCTGCGACCTTACTCCGGTAACGGCCCAATAGCCGTCGGCCGGCCGCGGTGAGCGCAAGGACCAGCCGGCGGCGGTCGGCCGCATCGCGTTGTCGCTCGATCAGCCCCTGCACCCGCAGTGCGGTCACCATGTCGGACATCGACTGCGCTGTGACGAAGGAGTACCGCGCGAGTTCGGCCGACGACAGGTTCGGGTGGCGCTCGAGCACCGTCAGGGCGGTGTACTGCAATGTGGTCAGGCCGGTGGGACGGAACATGTCGTCGAGGCGGGACCGCACGGCCAGCTCGACCTGCTTGATGAGATAGAGCAGCGTCGGCGGCTCTGCGCGCCGGACCTGCTGACCCGCTGCGGCCACCTGCTGCTCGGCATCCCTCGTTCGTGGCTCCGGCTCCGCTGAGCCGCGAGCTCTGAGATCAGTCTGCCACCGGGCCGACGCTGCGGCGGTGCCCGTGTCAGGGACCTCCGCCGATGGGCTCAACCGGCCTCTGCGCCGAGCCGAGCCACACTCCTACCGCTGGACCGAGGACAGTCTGTCGAGGAGTTGCTGGCCGTCTGGGACCCCGAGGCCGGTGCAGGCGTCCCAACCTCGACCAGCGGTGTAGGCGCCGTTGCTGCCGCTGGTGATGTCGCGGAAGCCTGGTGGCGTGGTTCCTGCGGGAGCATCAGCGTAGATGGCCGGCTGCAGCAACCCGAGGTGGTGTCCCAGTCCTTGGGTGAGGCGGCAGACCAACGCTGCCCATAGGGGCGCGACGGCGCTGGTGCCGCCAATGACCATCGGCTTGCCGTCGACCAGGACCTGGTATCCGGTGGCGGGGTCGGCGTCGCCGGCGACGTCGGGAACCCCCCGCCCGGTGCCGCCCGGGGTGCCGCCTGTGCCGCC
>JAABUP010001190.1_pt1 | contig 54972 bp, 83 predicted proteins | sample 5559201 | NCBI WGS metagenome assembly JAABUP01 (sample SAMN10711887, study PRJNA513373) | rock metagenome | isolation source: Antarctica rocks | place: Antarctica | reverse complement strand
CCATGTCTCGTCTTCCAAACATCACGTCTCGATCTCTGCAGTGGCGCAAAAGGTGAATCTCGGCAATCTTGGGGTTCGCAACGCAATGAGGCCGAACGAACGCGCGCGTTGCCGTTTTTGGGCGTCCTGTGATGTGCGACTCTCGGCGATAGTTGGCGAAAACGTGGTTTTGCCGTCGTTGTTCGATATGCGATCGTGACAGTACAGGCTAAGTAGCCGGTGCACATGCCTCACCCCAAGGTACCTAAGTCCAAAGCGGATGCTTGGCTCACTGTCATGTCGGACACTGCCACAAGCTCCACTACGCACCCCGAATGACACGTCATGGCGCAATATCACCGCCACTGGTCGACTTCGTCCATTTCGACCACTCGTTGCGTTTCGTTGGTTGAACGTCCACTCGCTCCGTTTCTTTGGTTGAACGTCTACGGAGAAGGAATATATAGCACAGCTAGCCTCGTTTTGTAGGAGGTTTCCCAGTGATTCTCGATTGAGTCTCATTCTCCCATTCCACGTCCAAGACGATCTCGTCCTGTTCTCCGATTTCGTCTACGCGGCTACACTCGTTTGTCCTCGCTCAGACCCACGTCCCGCCTGTCTCGACGACTTGGTTGATCTCGACGACCTCGTTGAGTACCTCCCTGTCTGACGTTGTGTGATCGGGCTACTTGATCGGAGACGGATCCGAGCATCGTGACACTCACTGATCCGTCTGAATCAGCCAACAAGGCAGACACATCAGCATCCGAGGACAAAAATCGGCAACCAAGGCGTACACATAAGGTGACAAAGCGTTTGCACAGGCAGTCAAGGCAGACGCATAGGATACTAAGGCAGACGCATAGGTCTGTAGCGTACCAGTCAGTACGGCACATAGGGGTATGCTTCCTCCCCTCCCTCTTACTGTCATTACCTTCACCATCTCTTCCTCCTCCTCCATCTCTTCTTCCTCCCTCCTCTTCTCTGCCTTCTTGTCTCCAATCTCTTCACACTACTCAACTTTCATTAAAGTCTGGTGATACCAAGAAGGAGCAAGTGTCATGCTAGGAACCCCAATTACTATCATCACTGATGTTCACGATCCCTCCGGGAAAGCGACAGCCTACTCAGTGCTGGAAGTCTGCAACCCTCCCAAGCCTAACACGGTCTACTTCTACCTCACCTAGTCTTCCTCAATATCCACTTATCCTTTCAGGCTAGTTTTCGGCAACCAAGTCCACACCTCCACAGGCTGCACTCTTCATTTGTCCCGCGCCACCACCGTCCTTGTACTTTGCCACCCAGCCTAGTACCTGACCATGACACATGTTCTCCAGTATCCATGGTGACTTGAGAGCTGCTCAGGCGCAACTTCAGCTTTTCTTTACAGTCTTTCGGTGCTTTGACATCAAACCCTTTCTGGTGCCGGAGAATGTCCAGACTGGATTTCTGCACACACCCTCCTTGAACACGCACAGCGTAAATGGCCGGGACGCAGAGCAAAACTCCTGGCTTGCTTGATGTGGATGGTAGGCTGACATCCCCACCAACAAACCGATTTGATGCTTGGAAGGTGGATTGCATGTATGAATATCTCATCAACTAGAACGACTTATAAGTGCTCTGGTCTTCTATTTGCCCAGGTCTCGAAATATCCAACGCTCCTCTCCCATCCTAGAATCCCCTCCTGATACACCGGATCTTCTGAAGAGTACTGATCAGGTGTTGTCTAGTTGTCTTCAAGATGGAAAACAGCATCACTTGTCTTCTCGGAGAGTGTCTTAAGCAGGTCAAAGAGCCTGCAACAGATCAGCTGATGACCGCTACCCGCGAAAGACATACTGACTCATCCCTGCAGTTGGCTTGCTCATAACGATCTTTCCATTGCTCCACATGATCACCTGAATCTAGATCAGAATCGGGAATCTGCCGACATGAGGCTTCAAGTGTGTCTCTTCGTTCAAGAAGAACATTGACCTTCCTTGCATAGTCTGTGACTGATTTGATGGATGACTTGAGCCTGTCATCAACATCAATGGCCATGGTAACTCATTTTTCAGTGAAGTCTTACCTCTTATTTGACGTATGTCCAGTTGTCCAACCATCTTTGCTGCTGCGAAGCAGAGCCATCGCGTGATTGATCTTGATGGTTTCAGGACTATTTGTGGCCATACCCTGTTTGTCCTCAATCAGCGTTGACATTGCCATGTCAATATTGGTCACACAGTCCGTTGAGCTCATTGTTGGGCTCTTCAGGGTAGAAGTGAGACGTGTTTTGTAGGATTTCTTCCTGTCGTCCGGAAGACCATTCAGCTCCTTGATCACAAAGATGGCAATATGTAGGGTGTCAAGGGAGAGGGTATGCTTCTTCAGAGGAGTCTGAGAGGACATGATGGGTTGTGAATGATATCCAGTACAGTTGAAGTGAGGAATTGGAAACAACCTGGAACAAAGTTGTAGGAGGGAAAGAAGGAAAGATCCTGGCTGTCATTCTACGCATATATCACTGGACCAGCAATGAGAGAAAGCCTTGAATGAAGGGATTATCAGTGAAAAGAGGGCTTCCCAAATAGAGCGATTAGACGGTGTCATGATCCACCAAATTCAAGTGGCTGAACCACAATTTGCTAAGTCTTTGTTCGGGGCCTTCACTATGTCATGAAGTCGTTGTGCCCGTGATGTCAATACGATTCATATGGATATAGCTCAAGATTTGCTTCTCAGCTTCACTGCCTGATTCACGAGTGTTCCTTGTTGTCATTTCTCCTACGTTGCTAAGACTCCCGTCGATCACACCATGTCCTTCCCTTCTCACCGAGTCAGGCCCGACATGATGCGAGGAGGTTTGAGCATCACTTATCGCCATGCATGAACGTATGAAGCCTCACACCACTTGACCGGCGACTACGTGGCACTACTCACGGTCTTCGAACCAGGCCCAGGCCCAGTCGGAGCCACCGGGACCTCCTTCCTCCAGCTATCAATCGCCTTCTCCGCCACCACCGGAGGCGATGGATAGTCGATCGCTCCTACACCTGGATTGATCATCGGCGGATATGCCATCATCGGCGGGTATCCCATCATCGGCATCACCGGATGAGCCCATTGCGGAGCGCCGCCCCACATAGGGGGTAGAGGGAATGGCAGCGGCATACCATGTGGGATGTACCCTGCCATGGCCGCTTGTTGCTGCATTTCTCGCTGCCACCATTCCCCTGCAATCCGTTGATGCTCGGTTTCAAGGCTTTGTCGGTGTGCAAAGTGGGAGTGGCGGTATGCTAGCGGGAGGTCGTCTTCGTTCTCCGCGTGTGGCAGGTGGGGCATCTTGGACATCCGTAGCAAGAGTGGGGTATCATCATCGTCATTGTCGGAGGGAAGGGTAGATTTGGTCATAGAATGTTTGGCGAGAGTCGAGAGCGGAAGATCCCCCTCCTCGTCGCCCGAGCTGTCTTCTCGCATGACAGGGGCCACTTTGGCCGGCGGCAATCTTGAGAGCGGAACGTCGTCCTCTGATCCGGCTGACTGGGTCTCCTGCACAGCCCTTCCCTTCCCCTTATTCAGCCTTCTCGCAGGCCTGACCCCTTCTTCCCGTTCAGATTCATCATCGCTTTCGAACCAATCGTTTAATCCCAGTCGGCTCGGTGCCGCTTTGCGTGGGACGCCCTCAGTCAGCACCGGCAACCCCGGCGGGCCAGTACTGACTAAATCGATTCGGAGAGTCGGAGGAAGGTAAGAAGCACGCTTGATAGGCGAGATACTCGGAAAGCTCGAGGATGTCGCAGATAGGTCCTGTTCTTCATCTTGTGGGAATTCGATGGACGGGTCGATCGCCTTACCCTTTCCCTTATCTTTCTTTTTCTTTGCCTTGGCTTCCTCGGCCTCATGCTCGATCCGCCCAGCTTCGTCTTTCTCCTGGATGATCTTCAGCTTCGCCATCTCCTTCTCCCAAAGCTGGTCGACCCCGAAAACAGATTTCGAATTGGCTATTCGTCCGCGCGAAGCCGACTGCTGTAGGGCACGCAGGTCGCCGTTGGAATCGAATTGCAAAAGTGGTTGGCGGTTAGACACCGGACCAGGGCTACTTGCAGATATGGGCGAAGCTTCTGCCGGCTCGACGAATGAAGAGCGCCGTGATGCCCGCGACATCATTGCTGGTCGTGAATCGCCCGTGAACACCCTTTGTTGTCCCCTCATCACCTGCTTCCTCGCTTCGAGCTGGTCCATCAGGCTCGTCCCCTATCCTCCCATCAGCAGGTTAACCCTCTAGAATACCGACCCAGACACACATAAAGTTTCCCGCGTCTCCGTTCTGGTGTCATCTCAACCTGCTCATCGAGATCCGCATCCACCTCAACCTCTCCCCCCACCTCATCAACAGGATACTGCTGCTCTCTCTTCCCCTCCCCCAGCAGACCACTCCGGAAGTTCTGGCTCAGACAGAGTGGTAGCGCCCTTCTTCTCTCTCCTGACAAGATCGAAGTCCGACGTCCCGGCGGTAGCGGTTTCTCGCCCAGCACGAATCCCTCGGGGACGATGTTCCTCTGCGGCTGTATGGGCGGAGGAGCGCCGGATAGAGGAGCGGGCATGATCAAAGTCTGTGGCCGGAGCAGAGATTGGCGGTTCATTCGATTGAAGGAGGTGGAACAGCGTTGTGGCATTAGAGGACGACCGAATTGCTCGGGTGTCGGGATATCGTCATACGGGCGCTGCGGTGATCTCTGCTCCGCTTGTTGCGTTACCGGATCGTTCACGACAGGTGCTAGCGATAAGCGACTCTGGGGCCGAGATTGGACCTCTGAGTCAAAGCTGTCTCTCCGCTGAGCTGAAAGGACTTTCGGGTCGAACCGTGATCCTAGCTCTGGCGGAGGAGCAGGCAAGGCAAACGGGTTCGGAGCATCCAGCACCTCCTCCTCGTCGTTCAAGTCCACCGTTCCAGGAGAAGCGAGGTTGCGACTGAGCGCCGACATGGGACGGGGGTGTGCAGATGCTGGGGAGGCGGGCAGAGGGACCATGATGGGCTTTGATGCACGCCTCGCCCCACCTTGTCTGAGAGCTGTCGGGTCCTCAGCCAGTCGGCGTACCCTCTCGGCGTTCTCGAGCGCTTCATCGATACTCGACAAGCGAATATTATCCGTCGAGCCCCTCCTGTCAATCGACAGACTCGCCCGAAGAGTCTGTGTACCATCCCTCGAGCCATGACCGCTCTCGACGCCTCGGCTCCCGTCCAGCACGTCGAGGTAGATTGACTGAGCTCTCTCGGTCAAGAGCGAGCTGATCGGGTCGGGTCTGATAGAAATGGTGGTTGTACGTAGCGGCGGGAGCGAATGTGGAGATTGGATGGGTGCTCGAGTGGGATCAGGAGGGGAAGGGGAGAGACATCGGAGCATCATGAAATTCATCACGGGGAAAGCGACAAAAGGTCGAAGGGAGGGGATTGAAGGCAGATGACAGCTTTTTGAAACCGCTCAGCCCGCGGACCCCTGACTTTGTGTTTCAGATCCCGTTCACCGCACAAAAATCCACACGAGCAATCCAACTATTATATCCTATTCTACATCTACTCCTCACTATGCCCTCGTATCACCCTCGATCGTCGCGGCTCTCAACCCCTCCCCGAACCCACTCTCAACAGCTCCATCACCAGTACTCTTCACCCCGCTCGTCACCTTCCCCGGCAATTCCTTCTCCTGCATAAAACATGCGCTGATCAAGGTGATGACAAAGAGACCGCTACAGACGATCCAGACTGTGGATAGGGAGGAGGCGTAGGCGTTGAGAGCGCGGGTTTGTAGGTCGAGGGGGAGCATTCGGATGGCGGATTTGGAGTGGAGGACGGCTGTGAGAATCTGTCCGGGAGAGAGTATCAGCGAAGCAAGCCTTGCCTCGTGAGGAGACTCGATTGAGGAGAGGTCACGCACATCCTCGCTGTCATCAATATTGTGAAAGCTATGCCGCAGGTTGGAAGTCAAAACGCCAAGCTGGATCGACCCGCCGACGCTGACACCAAGCGTCCCGCCGAGAGTGCGGAGGGTGTAGAGCAGGGCAGTAGCTTGGGGCTGGGTCGTATTAGCATCGACCCTTTGTGAGAACCGGGAGAATTCACCATACGCTTGCTATCGACAGCGGAGATCATCGCGACTGAAGCCTGTCAGTGGGGTCCGAGATGCATAAGGTCGACGCACTCAATTGACAGCATAGGAATACCGAGTATCCCAGTGAAGCCGGGAAGTACGTCGCATAATAAGCCCACCAGGGCCAATCCGGTTTCCAAGCCGCCGCGACGAGTGACGCGACCACTGCCGGTGCGACAGACAGAACGCCGAGGACCCTATACGCACCGCCTCGTCTTATATGTTGTCCGACCAGCATCGAGCCCATCGCCAATCCCACTCCACCGCAGACCGAGAGGATGAGCCCGGATTGCGCGGTCGAGGTGTTGACTATCACCGAGAAATACGCGGGCATCTGATATGAGAACGCCTGATTCCCTATTGACAGGAAGAACCCGCTAGCCATCACCGCTCCTCGATGCTGACTCTTCAGGATGCTCATCGGCACGATCGGCCTCGCGGCGACTTTGATCTCGAAGAGAACGAATGTAATCATCGACAGGCCTGCAGCCAGAAGCATTCCCCATACGATCGGGGCGGACCAGGGTTCGAGGTAGCTGGTGTGGAAAGAGAAGCCGAGGATGAGGGTGGTGACGCTACCTAGGAGGAGGAGGGAGCCGAGCCAGTCCAGAGAAGCGAGGCCGGATGCTAAGGATTGGTGGGTGGGCGGGATGATGGAGGGTGGGAGGAAAAGGGTGACGATGATGAAGCAGAATACAACCACGGGGAGCTGGTGCCATCCCAATATCAGTCTCGCAAAAAAGTATTTGTGAGATGAATCGCGCGCCTGAACCCAGAAACTGAGGGGCCAGCCATACCGATCCGTCAACCACCCGGCAAGCGGTCCACCGACAACACTCCCACTCCCAAAGATCGTCATCATGATTCCTGCCAACCTATCAGCCGAATCCGATCCATCCTCGATTGGATCACGAACCCTGATAGAAACCGCGGTCTCGCAGCGGTACGAGGTCCGTAACGATGACACTTGAAACCGTCAACAACCCTCCACCGCCCAACTAATCATCCATCAGCTGTGAAGCTTGAGTTGAAGAGGGAGCGACGTACCCCCGCGAAAGCTCGTGCCGCGATCAACCAATAGATGTTCCGACTGCAGGCGCACAGCACCGTTCCTACGCCAAAGAAGAAACACGCCGTGTCCATCGCGAATTTCCTCCCTAGGCTGTCCATCAACACTCCAAATATCGGGATGACTGTCCGACCCATACATCAGCTCCTCACCAGTCTCCCAGGTCAAGGACACACCTGCAGCGGAAGCCAAGCTAAAGACCGAGCCGAGGTACGAAGACAACTCCGCATGATTGAACCCACTCGAGATACTCGGCGCTAGCGTCGGAATAGCGCTCGATTGAAAAGCAAACACGAAATTGGCAGACCATATCCCGGTACAGACGATGATGAAGCGTGTCTGGGAGATTGAATCTTTGAGCGGGGCGGAGCGGTCGAGGGTTTTTTGGGTAGGAGTGGAGGGCAGGAGTCGGGATCGTTCGGTTGGGGGTGGAGAATGGATGACTATTGCTGACATGATGGGGTGAGCAGGTGAGCTGTGATTGTTCGTATAGCGAGGGAGGGGGATGAGGTCGAGGGCGGAAGAATGAGGGTGAGGATGGGGGCGAGTATACGAGACAGAATTCCGTCCACGCTGATTCATAACGTTACAATTTATGACCACGCGGCAAGATCGGACATTGCCGAGATTTCCGTGTTGAGGCTAAAGTTTCAGAATCGACCTCCGTGATTTGTCTGGACTCGATCGAGTGCATGCTGACTCTTCATACTTGACCGTGGCGCAGACCATCGGCATTACAACCAAGACGTCCTCTCTCATACCCGCTTGTACCTTGAAAAACTGGAAACAAAATGACCACAACAGCAATATGCATTTCCGAACTGACATCAAAGGAATCCGGGACAAGCGACTCTAAACGGTGCTCCAAACACGAACTAAAGCTTCGCCTTCACCACATCCGACTTGATCAGCGTCACAGCCGCATTGCTAAGCGCGATCGAGTCCCTCTCCTTCACCTTGGCCTCTGCATCCATCAGATCAGCTGCCTCCTTCACCTCAACCGCGAGCTGGACTTACGGAAGATGACCTTGTCCCCCTCCTTCCACATCTCCGTGATCAGGGTCTCACCGGGGAGCACACTCCCCGCGAAGCGGACTTTGATGTCTGAGTACGGGCCATATGTCTTGAGGACGTGTTTGGCGGCGATCCCCATGAAGCAGAGACCGTGCAGGACTGAGACATCATCAGCAAAGACGGTCTGTTGATACTTGCTTTGGACTCACTTGGCTTGGGGAAGCCGCCTATGCTCGAGAAGTCTGGGTCGACGTGCAAAGGGTTGTAGTCCCCTGAGAGACGGTAAATCACCGCCTGTTCCAGCGTCGTCTTCTCCTCCATCACTGCATCCGGCTTCCTCTTCGGCACATTGTTCAGCGCGCTCGCTGCTCCCCGATCTACTCGTATAAGTACTCATACCCTCTTGAGATCAGAGCGCCACTCACCTGAGCCATTCTTCTTTCCCCCAAATCCACCACTCCCCCTCAAGACAGCGGTACTCTGATTCTCAAATAGCATTTTCCCCGTCGCCTTGTCCCTCGTCTCCGTAATCGTTGTCGTCATAGCTTGCTTGCCCTTGTCCAGAACCTCCATGACTCTAGCCGTATTGATGACCGTTGCTGATGTGGGGATAGGGCCATGAATCTTGAGGTATTGCTCCCCGTGAAGCAGTTTGGCCGGGTTGAAGTTGGGAAGGAAGGAGTCATAGGACATGCCCGTGCCCGAGTGGAAGCCAGGAATGACTCCGAAAGTGGGGAGCGCCTATGCCAGATTGTCAATTATATATCCGGCGAGAGCGCTGGTAACTCACCGTAAATTCATAGGAATTCTCGTAAACCCACGGCAATTCATCCGCTTTCGCCCCGATGCCCAGGTTGTACAGCATGATGTCCCGCTCGGTGTAAGTGACTTCCGAGGGTGTGGGCTTGGTTCGCTTGGCGGCCTTGAGTTCCTCGGTGTCTTCAGGGTCTTCGTAGCTGCCGCTCTCGCCGCTCGAACCGGCCCCCGAGACATTCGAGGCATTCTCCATCATCTGCTGCAGGGCTTCAGGCGCTGACGTAGGGTAGGTGGCTTTCTCGTCTGAGCAAGAGCGTCAGAACGGGTCATCATGCTCATGAATGACCTCACCAAACCGGGTGAGCTCATCCCACTTGCCGACGATCGATTCAGGCTTGAGGTCCTCATTGATCGGGAAAGTGACACTGAGAATGGAGTGAGCTTCACTTGAAAGACCCTTTCGGAATCACCTACCCGTGCGTCCGCTGCCATCGTACCTGTGCAGCGTATCCGCCAAATGTTTCGTAAAGCGTGCCGTTGTCTTCGCACTCCTCGGCGGAAAGGTAGCCGACGATGGGGGCAACATGGTCGGGCTGCGGAAATCAGCTCATCATCATGCAAGTATAGTAGCAACCTACTGTCACAGCGGTAAGCAATTCTCTGCCGCCTGGTGTCAGCTTATATTCTGCTGCGAGGAGGCTAGACCCACTTTGGCCATACAGTCGCCGTCATCGCAGTCCCAGCTCTGGGAGCGATGCAGTTCACTTTGATCCCCGACTTTTCTCCCTCGATAGCGAGAGTACGCGTGAATCCGATGATCGCAGACTTGGCGGAGGAGTAATTGGCTTGTCCGATCGTGCCATCTAGTTGATATCAGCGGACTTTGTCCAGGGGTCGCAGGACGAGCGTACATAGACCGTTTGGAGAAGCCGTTGTGACGATCCGGCCGTACCCCTGTTTCTGGAAGATCGGCCAACATGCTTTGATGCACTGCACATCTTGTCAACGGTAAAGCTATGATAGAACTGTTCGACATACCTTGTAATTACCTCGCAGATGCACGGCAAAGACCTGGTCCCACATCTTTTCATCCATATTGACAAACGCCTTGTCCCGCAAGATTCCAGCATTGGGGATGAGTATGTGGACTGTTCCAAACGCGTCCACCGCTGTCTTGATGATGGTTTCGCCCTCTTCCGCTGAGCATACTGCTGCCACCGCCTTCGCTCCGACTACAATTTGAATCAGACAGGCAGGATAAGGAGGAGAGCTTGACATACGAGCTTTGACCTCCTCCACTACTTTCTCTGCGTTATCTTTGCTTACATCGTTCACGCATACGTTCGCGCCAAGTTTGCCGAACATCAAAGCGTAGCTCCGTCCTAGACCGGCGCCTGCACCGGTGACAATGACTGTCTTGCCTTTGAAGCCGATGGCAGGCCCCTGCTTGTTCGGAGGAAGCGCCCTGGCCTTGAGCATCAAGCCCTAGGTAGGTGTCAGCTAGATCGCCTGACAGTCTCAAAAGCATGCTCACCCTCATGTCGACATCCTCGTTGTTCACGGGATGTTCGGGATTGTCAAAGTTTTGCACTTCCGCCCATTTGAGCGCAACGGCAGAGGGAGTAAATGTGTCATCGCCGGTGTGCCAGAGAGCACCTGTAGTGGGAGTAAGTGGTGTCTCCAGAAATTCTACCATCTCCACTCACCCTTTGTCCTTTCCCATCGGAGCTCGGAGAAGAAGCCGGCACCCAGCTCGAAGGTACGTCCGCTGACGTCTGGCCCCTACGCGACGAGCATCAGCAGGGTCGACATGGGTAATGGAGTCCTGAGGTTGCTACTCACGTTCTTCGCGGTGAGCACACCGACGAAAGGCGCGATCAGCTCTGGCTTGAGGCCTTTGAGGAAATCAGGTGGTAGGACACTCTCCGTCATTGCCGACGCGAACATCTGAGCGCGAGGATCAGCCTTCTCCCTACGAGAAGCAGCTCGACCGCATACTGGGACGATGGTGTTGCTCTTAATGTTGTACTTGACGCCCTCCCGAGCGATAGTCCGGCAGAAGCCCACAAGTCCCACTGCACGACGATCAGCCCATCCAGTACTGTCAGGTCGTTGGTGGGGTGCGACCTACTCTTCGCCGCACTATAGCTGGCCTGGCCAGCATTCCCGTAAATCCCCGCAGGCGATGCCGTGAAAATGACCCGCCCGAACTGCTCCATCTCAGCAGATTTCGGACCGCATCAGCGGCTCGACTGACCTTCTGCTGTCGGAAGAGCGGCCAGCAGGCCTTGGTACAGCTGTACGCTCCCTTGAGGTGCACAAGGGTAATCAAGTCCCAATCCTGATCCGTCGAATTCTTGAAGGATTTGTCGCCTACACATCCGGGTCAGCAGTTATCTTGTCAATGTCGTTGAGGGACCCACGCAGGACTCCAGCATTATTGATGAGCACATGTACCGTACCGAAGGCCTTCACAGCTTGCGCGATGACCTTGTCGCCTTCCGCGACGGAGCCGAGGGCAGCCACCGCCTTTCCGCCAACTAAAACGGTCGATTCAGCCACCTGACCCGTGGGGAACAAAGGGAAGATCGAACATCGGTTGATTTCGTCAACAACCGCGTTTGCGGCCTGCGCGGAGACATCGTTGACAACGACGCTGGCTCCGCGCGCTGCGAACCAGCGGGCATAACTGGGAATGGAGAAGCGAGGAATGCGGGTGATCGGTAGATATTGCAGGTAGGAATGGACGAGGAGCTCATAATCAGCTTGCGGGTAGACAATGCAGATGATATGATGGGGATGTTGAATAGTGTATCGATCACTCACACTTTGCCGACGCCGCTGCCTGCACCAGTGACGACGGTCACGAGGTCTTTGAAATTGAGCATCTCGCCGCTGGATACGACTAGTTGAGCCATCACGGGCGGATGCGATAGGAGGAACTTGACGAGTGTTCCACTAGACAGTCGTCAAGGCCGAGGATCCGCAGGAATGAGCAGGTCTTTGAGGAGAATTAACAGGTGATGAGGAAAGGTGAATGATCCGGAAACAGCGGTGTTGAAAGCAGGCGAATGTCACCGGCTAGCATGCGTAACCGGTCTAACGCGTTTCTTATTCGATCCCTCCCCCGGGGGTAAGGACATTCGCGTGCCTAGCCTTCTCCCCCGTCATGACTTGACACCAAGGGTAGGTTCTTGATCGGTGACTCTATAGAGGTACACGCCAAGTCATTTTGGACAGTTGATTCCCAGCAGGATCGCTCATAGAACTAAAGACCTAGAGGGAGCCGATGGAGCCGAATTATTCACCGTACATCATGTCCAACTCCGCGACCCCTTCATCCTCATCTTCCATCACCCAACCCTCAACACCCTCACCTTCCCCAGTCTGCACCGACCTCCACACACTCTATTGCCTCGATGTCCTCTCCGCCCACTTCGAAGGACGAGAACCGATCGAACCACCTTTCGAGAACCCCGATGAAGCCTTGTGAGCTCCCAAGCTCTGATCATTGGTGGCTCGTCCTGCGATATCGAGCTTATTCAGGACAAAGCGCTCTATTTGTGACCTGGAATACGACTTCGCACCTCCGACATTCCCAGAAACCGGCGTTGCGCGGATGTATCGGGAACTTCTCGCCTATGCCCTTAGCGAAGGGGTTGAGGGAGTATGCCCTCGTCAGGTGGGCTTCTGCCTCGGTGCTACCAGATCCATCGACGCTGAAGCTATCGTGCTCACAGTGCCTTGGAAGACCATCGATTCTCGCCCATCAAAGCCTCCGAACTCCCCTCCCTCTCATGCAAGTGAGCCCGACTTCCCCTCATATCCTTCCTGGCCGAAGTCATTTCGCGACGTACCCTATCCTGACCTTCCCAGCGTCTCCCTCCTGACCCCCTTCACCCCCATCTCCGACCCTCTCGCCTGGACGCCCTCCACACACGGCATCCACCTCACCTTCCCTCACCCCACCGAACCCCACCGAACCCTCTCGGCCACCTACCTCCCAGAAGTCTGTCCCGAGCAAGGATGGTCCCGCGAAGAGACGGTTCTCAGCGCGATCCAGAAGGCGGGATGGGCAGGACGGGTCGAGGTGGGTGACGCGGTGTGGCGGAGTTTGAGGGTCAAGGTCTATGGGAGTGTGAAGGCTGGAACGGGGTATCGGGCGTATATAGGGTGGAGGAAGGGTGGGGAAGGGACGTGAGGAATGGCGGTGTAGATATATAAGGAGACGGTAGATCTGCGAGCCTATGCAAGCTGGGTTGTATACAGATCTGGCTCTCGGACCCGCTGCACATCATGACGTGAATAGAATAGGTCCTTTGCGACCGACTATGCGGTCATGTCTCCCTGTGTGCTTCTTGACGAGGACCGACATGCCAATATGGTAGTCGGCGCAACTAGCACACCGACAAACGAAAACGTCCCGACTGCTCGTTTCACCCAACCGCATTCCGCACCGTGCCACGAAACTAGAGACTCGCTCACGCCAACACCATTCGAAGAGGTATACAAAAGTGAACGAGAGCTTGCGTTCCCCAAAGAGAGCCGCGCCGGTGATCCGGATCATGGCCGTCACGCCGATACTGACGGTGAAGCCTGATCAAGCTAACCTACCCGCCGCCAGGTCACATTTCGACATGCACGGGGCCCTGATCGTCCCTCACGTCTTCCAATACGTCTTCCAATCCGACGAGATCGATCACATCAGAGACACTTTCACCGAGAAGGTAGAATCCGACTCGACCTTCGCCGCGGTGGTTCACTCGTCCATGGTTCGCTCTCCAACACGAGCGATCGGTTCCGACGCGCGTTGATCTTGCATTATATCCCACAGACAGCTAGGGAGGTTGGGAAGTTCTTTTCAACCTTTGGTGGATCCGAAAGAATGGGAGCTGGAGATTGAGATTGCGCGGGATGGCGGCGTGTGCGGTGAGAGCTGGAATGTGGGAGACAAATAGGGCGGATGGATCCCCTTGATGCCAGTGCCTTAGCAAGCTATCGCTTCGACCGCATCACGGAACCTGCAGTCATGACGGGAGAGGGACACTGATCCCGTCGAGTCTGAGCCAGCAAAGAGGTGAATCAACGTCAAGAGACCAGATTACGCATCGGCCCATGATACATGCTTAAATGAGAGACGTCGATCGAGCTCAATAGTATCAGACCCCTCTACCTACGTCCCACCCGGTCTCGGCAGTGATCGTATACCAGGTCCTCGATCCGTTTCAAGTCCTTTTGGACCGCTACTCTCATACTCTACCATCACCTCCTCGGCGGCGGATCCGCTTCCTCCACTCTTCTCCGTCTCGGCTCCGGCGTCATACTCCTCTCACTCCGGCTCCTACTGCTCGCGCTCGAGCTAGATCGCGCACGAGCCCTCTTAGCCGGCGGAGACCTCGAGTCGGATTCGGACGTGTACGTCCTCTCGCGATCTGGCGAGCGAGAGCGAGAGCGAGAGTCAGATGCTGAGCGCGGCCTGCCACCATTTCGCACGGGTGACGGGGAGAGCGGGCGACCTCTCAGGGGCGGAGATACCGTGGGCGATCGAGGACGAGCTCGACGTGGTGGTGGTCCCGGAGAGATGCGGCGACGAGGAGGGGGAGAATCGTTGAATCGCCGCCTTGAAGGCGACGGGCTACGACGGCGTGGTGAAAAATCGTCAAATCTCCTCCTAGGCGGAGAAGCACCGCGACGGGGTGGTGATGCAGGTCGGTTGTTGTTGGGACGCCGAGGAGGTGGTGAGTCGGAGGCTTCCCGCCCTCGTCGAGGCGGTGGAGAGATCGAGTCATTCCGTGCACGACGAATCGGTGGTCTAGACACATGGCGGCCACGGCGGGGGGGTGGCGACGCCGAGCTACCCGACCTACGGCGGAGTGGTGATCTGGAGTCGTCCCGTGCTTGACGAGGGGGTGGGGAGACCAGGTCATCCCGCCTGCGACGGGGTGGTGATCTGGCGTCATCGCCGGGGCGTCTCGGAGCATCCCGTGCTTTCAGCACTTCCTGCTGCCTGTTGCTCGATCAGTCATGATCTGAGCCTGCTGCAAGAGAGTCTAGCTCACCGCTTATATTCCTCCCGCCTCCGGATCTTCTCCTTCTCCTCCCACTCCTTCTTCCTCCGCTCTTCCTCCCTCTCTCTCTGGAGCGCCGCCTCGACCCTTTTCTGATCCCTCGCCTCCCTCTCTGCCATGCGCTGTGCCCGCTCCTCTTCGGTTTCTCGCTGGAATGCCTTCCCCTCCACGTGATTCGCAGATACCCCGAGCGCATTTTGGAGGCGAGTCATCTCGATTTGCTTGGCTGCGGCGATTGAGTGGGAGTCGGTCGGTCGGGATCGCGGACCGAGGATAGCGCTTTGTGTGTTAAGCTTTTCGCGATACGCGGTGACGGCGTCTTCGATCGCGTCTTCGTCGAGGCTATGGGGAGTCAGCGGGTTCCAGTCGGAAGGGATTCAGAGGCGGTGAGTACGAGAATGGGAAGGACGTCGAAGAGGACCGAAGCAAGAAAGACAAGACGAGACATTTCGAGGCGCCGTCCCCCGACGAAACCTCCCTGATCTGAGGCAGCCGGTCCTATAGGTAGCCCCGAGCAAAGCATGAATCTTCGCGAACCGGTTCGCCGGGAGTTGTAAGAGCAAAGCCCGGGCAATGAAACCAAGGATCGCGGGGACAACAGTGTAGATGGCAAAGGGCGAAGGACGAGAGATGGGAACGGAACGCTCGCGCAGATGAAAATGCAGCAGGAGATGTGGAGGCAAGAAAAGAAGCCTGAAGAGGAACCAACACCCACCCCTTCTCCTCCAACTCATCCCTCAACTCCATCACCCTGACCTCGATCCGTCTCTTCCGTTCATGGTCCAATATCCCCGCATCCGGCTGCCGATGAACAGGCGGACCCTTGAGATCATCGATAAAGTCCCCGTATCGCTGGCCTGGACCACCGAATGATCCGCCGGGAGGACCCTCGCGGATGTTGAGGACGGCGGTGTTGCGGGTGATATACCCGTTCGTCCCACTACACACCGGTCAGCTTGGAAAGTGGACAGATGGAGGGAAGCGGACCTGCCGCGCGCGGTGTCGAGACCTATACCATTGTATGGCATTTTGAGCGAGTTTTGACTAGGGTCTTCGAAAAGAAGAAAAGTTGCTATCAGAACGGCGGGAATGCCGGCATTACATGAGCAATCGTGATCGTGGCGGGATTCTCTTCTGGCCTTTAGCCTATGGGTAACGATTTTTTGTGCCTGCTGGCCGAGATGAGTGTCCCTGGCCATGACGAGCTACTCCCATCACATGAAGCTTCGGACTGGACCTTGTCAGCGATATCATCCTCATCCTCATCTTCCCGAGCTTCAACACCCTCTCTCGAGCTGCTCGCACAATATGAGCAGCTCATGGCCGAGACCCTCCCGACGGACTCCGGTATCACGCACCGTCCCCACACTTATGAGGACAGCGGTTCGGACGAAGACCATGCGAGTCCAGAGAAGACGATGAGCAAGGCTGAGAAGCAGAACGCGAAGAAGCGGCGGCGGAAGGAGAGGGCGCGATTGACTCGGCTGCAGGGTGTTATCCCCGCGGAATGTATCGCGCTTGATCAAATTGGTGAGTTACTGATTCAGCATGGTATCCTATCCATGTATTCACACGAGATTGATAGATTTCCGCCTACTATCCTCGCGTCCTGTTCAGACCGTCTCGCTGTTTCCCTCAACTAAGGAATATCCCGTTCCAGCGTACGCATCGCTTCCCTCGATAGTTCAATCTCACAATGCACAGAAACCCACGATTGACTCCTCTGTCCCCTCGCGATGTGGATCTCATCCGAAGTCGAGCAGCAGAAGCCGCCGTCAGACATCCGAACCTTGGCGGACCGTCAAGTTATCACCTCCGTTCACGGAAGGCTATCGAGACCAAGCTTGGAGGACCGGTCGAGGCAGCTCCTTTGCCAAGACTTTTGCTCGGTCTCATCTCGACGGGTCATGCTACCATGGAGGATAAGAAGGTCATAGCAGTACCGACAGTCCGCCTCGTGGAAGGGAGTATTGTACGCGAGCGTAAACATCGTTGTCGTAGAGGACGTTCTAGGATTAATAGATCCCCGCCCCGCTACTGGCAGCCTCCTCCAGATGTCGGAGGCAATAGTCAAGGCTATGCATATGGATGTTTATGAGACAGGCTGTCACTAGATCGAGACAAGACAAGCCAACGCTGTGGAGTCCATTTCGTTTCCGCCTGACACCATACGCATGATACGATTTTGCCCAGATGACGAATCCGGTTGAAGGAGATATCGCCGATCGACTAGAAGTAGCTGACCCCCTGCCTGAGACGACAATCACCTCTAAGGGTCGAGGGGAGTGATGGTCTCTTCCTGACTGACGTTGGCCAAGAATACTGCATCTTGGGGATTGCCTTGGCCCTCCTGCTCATCTTTCTGGGGGTATTGGTTGCCATAGGTTTGACTGCTACTGGTCGAGTCACGTGGATTACGGCCACGGTGTGCTCAGTGTGGGTAGAGGCGGTAAATGACATTGGCATACTTACAACTACAGCTTCGGGGTCTTCCTGGCTGTCTTTCTGGCACACCGCTAGAAGATCGTCTACGACTTCTTCGACTCCAGGCGCGACGGGCATTTGCTCGACGGCCTTGTGAACCTCAGCGTCCAGCTCGTCGGATTGGTTTGGAGGATCGACTCGACCAAATTGGCAGCAGCAGCGGGTTGCTACAGGAGGCTGGATCGCACGTGTCACGCCAGGTCAGATTTAAGATTTCCATCCGTCGAAAACATAAGCTTCTCCGCTCCTCCACCCATCCCTGAGTCTTCCCCCCTGCCGCAAGTCCATGATGTCCCTAGCATCCGAATTCGACATCCCGGTCAGACCGTCAAACGTCGGGATCCTTACTATGGAAATGTATTTCCCTAAGCGGTGTATCTCGGAGGACGAGCTCGAGGACTTTGACGGCGTGAGCAAGGGCAAATATACCATCGGGCTTGGGCAAAAGTATATGGCGTTCACAGACGACAAAGAGGACGTCAACTCCGTCGCTCTTACCGTCGTCTCGTCTCTGCTCGAGAAGTACAACATCGACCCCCTCTCCATCGGCCGGCTAGATGTCGGCACCGAGACCCTCATCGACAAGTCCAAGGCCACCAAAACGGTACTTATGAACCTCTTCGCCGAAGCCGGCAACCACGACATCGAAGGCATCGACAACAAGAATGCCTGCTATGGATCTACCGCGGCACTGTTCAATTGCGTGAATTGGATGCAGGGGGAGAGCTGGGATGGGCGGAACGCGATTGTCATGTGTGGTGATATTGCTATCTATAAGGAGGGGAGTGCTAGGCCTGTGGGGGGGATGGGGGCGTGCGCGATGTTGATTGGGCCGGATGCACCGCTGGTCATGGAACGTGAGTCTCTCCAGGCAAGTTCGGTCTGTGGTGCCAGTGCTGACGAGAATGGTGGCGTAGCTGTTCATGGAACGTATATCGCCAATACTTGGGACTTCCATAAACCCAATCTCTCAGTCGAATATGTGAGTATCTTTCATCGCAGCCTCCTCACCGCCTGGTTCTTTGCTCTGTCGCACTTGACACCACCGTCAGCTAGAATGCGACCTAGCAGAATCGCAATGCCCCAGGGCTGACCATGCGCGCTAGCCCACCGTCGACGGACCCTGGACCATCACAGCCTACCTTGGCGCCCTCGACAACGCCTACTCATCCTACCTCGACAAAGTCGCCAAATCCAAAGCTCGAGCAGCCAAGAATCTCTCCCTCGCTTCCGTATCGTCCGCTATCCAAGGAGTAGCAGAGCAGATAGCGGTGAAGCTCGTCCATGGGAACCTTCCGAACGGAGATGCTGGACATGTGAATGGGGACTTGAAGAAGGATGAGGGAATCCGGAGCTTCGATTATGTGTGCTTGCACAGGTGAGTCAAAGCTACTTTGTCGCGGGGTGAATCGAGCTGATGGTAAATCAGTCCTTACGGCAAGCTGGTGCAAAAAGGCCACGCTCGGATGTTCTACAACGTCTGTCTAGCCTCCAATGAAGGTGACATTGAGCTAACGTCTCGCCCCTCAGGACTACCTCCGCAACCCCACCTCCCCAGCCTTCTCCACCATTCCCGACAGTATCCGATCCCTCGACAAAACTAAAACCTACACCGACAAAACCGTCGAGAAAGCCTTCATCGGGCTCGCGGCTGATCATTACCAATCCGCCATCGTCCCAGGAACCGACTGCGTCTTGCGGTGTGGGAACATGTACACTGCCTCCTTATACGGGGCTTTGGCCAGTGTCGTGTCGAGCGCACCGGAGGGATTGCCCGTACGTGATCTGTGCCGGACCTGCAATCGATAACTATCTTACGGCCTGCTAAGGTGGGAAAGCGGATCGGGATGTTCGCGTTTGGATCTGGATGCGCGGCGAGTTTCTTCGCGTTGAGAGTGGTCGGATTGACATCGGAGATGGCTCAGAAGATGCGATTGAAGGAACGATTGGCGGAGATGGAGGTCAGGTCGTGCGAGGAGTATGTTGCGGCCCTCAAGGTAAGAACGCCTTTGCGGCTGATCGAAGGGAAAGCTCAAGCGCTTTCAGTTGCGCGATCAAAACCACAATGCTGTCAAATACACCCCACAGGGATCGCTACACGATATCTGGCCAGGAGCGTATTACCTGAACGGCGTGGACGAGGTGTATCGTCGGACATACTCTCAAAGCCAAAAGGCGTGATGTGTTTAGATGGGGACGAATGACCATGCTTAGTACCCCGAAATGGTGACCCTCATGTAACGTATATGCATATATCGACAAGCGGTGCGATGGCCTCCGTATGATGGATCAACGGAGAAGAGGATTGATAAATAAGGACAGAGGAGAGTGAGATTTTGGATCCGCGGATATCCGGTGGCGAACGCGGTGATTGGGCTGCCGCGTGATTCGGCTCGCTTTGCATACTCTTTTTAACCCAACCAATAACTCATCTCTTCGTATCACTTTACTTTCTGATCCCAATACCCAAAATCGCAACATCATCATGGCTACCGAAGGTAACGGAAACGCTCACCCAAATGGCAACGGCAACGGCCACGGCCACACCAACGGCTATCTTCAAGGCAAGGCCGATATCTCTAGGTCATACGGGGATGATAGGGCGGCCAAGTCGCAGGAGACGTATGTTCCCTCCTCTTCGTCATCCGTCATGCTGACTTTTGGTTCCTTTGTTCAGTGTGTACACCACGTCGAACGGCGTACCCGTACCTCACCCATACACCGTTCAGAGGGCCGGTCTCGATGGTCCGCTCTTGCTCCAGGACTTCCACTTGATCGACCTTCTCTCCCACTTTGACCGAGAGAGGTGAGTGGCCACCCATAATTACAAGTAGTCACAGCTGACATACGACGCAGGATTCCCGAGCGAGTCGTCCATGCGAAAGGATCCGGCGCACACGGGACATGGGAATGCACCGACGGTCTCGAGGACCTCTGCGTGGCGGATATGTTCAAGAAAGGTGTGAAATGCCCTCTCACAATCCGCTTCTCCACAGTCGGCCGCGAGACTGGATCGTCTGACCTCGCGCGGGACCCCCGTGGGTTCTCGGTCAAGTTCAAGACCACTGAGGGCAACTGGGACTTTGTGGCGAACAACACGCCGGTGTTCTTCCGTGGGCTTCACGCACTACTTGATGTGAGATCTCGAGCTGATCGTCCGCCCCTTAGTGCGGGACCCCGCCAAGTTCCCTCACTTCATCCACACCCAGAAGCGTGACCCCGCCACCCACCTCGGTGGCGACGACGATTCGACCATGTTCTGGGACTACCTCAGCCAGAACCCGGAGTCGATCCACCAGGTTATGATCCTTATGGGTGACCGAGGTATCCCTGCCGGCTACCGTCACATGCACGGCTACTACGGTCACACGCTCAAGGTCGTCAAGCAGGACGGTTCATGGCTTTACGCACAGTTCCACCTCATCAGCGACCAGGGGACCAAGAACTTTACCACGGACGAGGCTGCGGCGGAGTCGAATGACTACGGAGGGAAGGATCTCTACAATGCCATCGAGCGGGGCGAGTACCCGTCTTGGACGATGCAGATTCAGACTATGACTCAGGAGCAGGCCGAGCAGGCTTGGGCGGAGAAGAGGATCAACGTGTTTGATCTCACCCACATCTGGCCGCACAAGGACTACCCGCTCCGAACCATCGGCAAGCTCACTCTCCACGAGAACCCCGCAAACTATTTCGCCGAAGTCGAGCAGGTGGCATACAACCCCGCTCACATGGTGCCCGGTATCGAGCCTTCTGCCGATCCGGTCCTCCAATCCCGTCTCTTCTCGTACCCGGACGCACACCGTCACCGAATCGGGGCGAACTACCAACAGCTCCCGGTCAACCAGCCCGTGTGCCCCTTCCGGATGGGCAACTTCCAGCGGGATGGACAGATGGCATTCTTCAACCAGGGCAGCAGGCCAAACTACCTCAGCTCGATCGAGCCGATCAGCTTCAAGGAGAGGAAGTATGATCTCAACAAGGTACACGGGAAGTTCGTCGGGGAGGCGGTCAGCTTCCTCAGCGAGATCCACCCGGAGGACTTCAATGCGCCGAGTGAGTCTACACCTCCTCTCACAAGTTCAGTCAAACGCCTTGGGACACTGCTGACGAACTGTTCCAGGGAAGCTCTGGGAAGACGTCTTCAACGACGAGTCGAAAGCGCGTCTCGTCGAGACTGTATCCGGCCACATGGGGAACTGCAGCGACAAGTCGATCATCGCTCGACAGATCACCATCTTCCGACACGTCTCGCCCGACCTCGCCTCCCGCCTCGAGAAGGCCACCGGCGTGAAGGGTGGTGAGAGTATCGAGGGTGTCACTTTCAATGGGACTCATAATGGGATGGGGAAGAAGATCCCGGCGAATGGGATGAAGGATAGTGATGCGGTTCAGTTCAACAATGGCGCGCCCCAGGCTGTGAAGGTTTGAGAGAGGATCGAGGAGTTTTGACAGCTCGACTGCTGTGAATGGAGAATGCAGGTAGTATCAACGTGTCGGCGATGAATCGATATGTATGACCTTGTCGTGGCCCTTTGTGTATGGGGACAGCGGTCTCGCGTGTTCGTTTCGTTCCTCCACATGGGCAAAATCATCCGCAGCATACGCACACGTATGATGAGGCGACAGGCTTCTGAAGACGGTAAAGAAGCTGGGCTCCCCGAAATGGACGGTGCCGGACAAAGGACTCCGGCCGGGACTACGAACAACTTGGGCTCAAATAAATGCTACGATCCGCCTGCGTTCCAATGAGAGAGACTTGCCCATGTCGTTGCGGATCATACAGCACCGTCTGGTACTCTCCACATCTCCTTGTACCAACCTTCAGCTATTCCGAAGATTAAATAGTGCCTTCCTTTCGGGAGGAACACCTTTGAGATCCGTGTCGACGTTCCGCTCGCCTACCACCTGGAGAACGGTCTTGACTCCTTTCCATCCAACCATTCCCCTTCAGCAGCTCTACACGACACGGAATAAATCTCGGAGATTCTGCAGTAGCTCAATCAAGATGGCGTGAGTCAACTCTCATTCGCCCCACACGCTCGATCCTGACACCCATTATTCGCCTCTCCCTTGTCCCCTCCCCCCAAACCCCTTCGCCCCGCACCAGGCCACCCCAATCCGTCCTGATCGTCGGCGCAACCCGCGGCCTCGGCCTCTCCCTAACCAAGCACTACGCGACCCTCATCCCCCCCTCCAACATATACGCCACGACCCGATCGCCTCCCGAACTCGATCAATTCCCTGCCGGAGTCAAAGTACTGGAAGGGATCGATTGTAGTGATCCGAAGGTTGGGGAGAGGATCGTTGAGGGTTTACAGGGGGCGGCTGTGGAGGTGGTGGTTTATGTGGCGGGGTTGTTGAAGCCGGAGGTGAGTGCCTTCGGAGAAAGGGCGGAGCTGGGAGGGAGGGAGGGAGGGAGGGAGGGAGGGAGTGAGGGAGGGAGTGAAGGAGGGGGCGAGCGAGGGAGGAGGTAGAGCGTGGGGACTGCGGACTGCGGACCGAGCTGATGAGACGAGTAGGAGTTCGGGAAGAGTAATTGGGATGATGAGGTGATGATGTACAAGATCTGTTCGATTGCGCCGGTGCGTCGCTCTCCCACCTTCACTTGATCGAGAAGACGGCTGACGGTGATTCTCAAGGTGTTTGTCGTCGAGAGCCTGTGAGTGCAACTCTAGTCGATTGATCCTTTTAGCGACTAATCTGCGCGCTTTCCTCCCTCCCTCCTCACCGCGACCCTCTGCCCTTCCCCTTGCCCTGACCCGCGCTCGCTTCGCTCGCGCAGCGTCCACTCCTCCTCCCTCTCCCCCTCCGCAAAGATTATCCTCCTGACCTCCGAAGGCGGCTCAATAACCCTCCGCACCCCCAGCGAGGGCGGCGGGATGTTCGGCCACCACGGCTCGAAAGCGGCCGGAAACATGGTGGGGCATGTGTTGAGTTACGATCTCAAGGAGAGGGGGATCGCGATCGCCATGGTCCACCCGGGGTTCCTCAAGACTGAGATGACCCAAAACGCGGGTATGGAGGAATTTTACGAGAAGATGGGCGCGGTGACTCCCGATGAGGCGGCGGGTCCGTTGGTCGAATTTGTGGAGAAGCTGGATATGGAGATGAGCGGGAAGATGTGGGCGCCGATGGGAGCTAGAGGTATAGGGAACGCCGAGGAGGTCATGGGGAAGGAGGTACTGAAGCACAAGGGGCCTCTTGAGCTGCCTTGGTGAGCGGCAACGTCGGTGTGGTCAGGTGATGTACCTATATGTAACTTGATGACGAGTAGCACTAAAAGGAACGAGACAATGTATATCGATTGGAAGCCAAAGCTGCGGGCACAGCGATTCATGAAGTTTGGCCTCGTGCATTGATAAGAATCCGTTCTTGTGCACTGGCCCCACACCCCCTTCAGTCTTCCAGGACTTTCGCTCCAAATCATCGATAGGCACCCTGACGTACATCGCCGGCTCCACGGGCAGGATTCTTGTTGGTCTTGAAACCATGAGCCATGGCGTCGCCGTGGTGTAGCTTGCCGTGCTCGAGAATGAGGGCGATAGCGGCTCTGCGGCGAGAGAGCGAGGCGCGAAAGAGTAGGAGGGAGGGAGCGCGAAAATGAGGGGGAAGGCGGCGAGGGGTGGTGCGGGAGCGGGGAGAGGTATTCAGTGAGAAGAGAGAGAGGAAGAAGGCGACAATAGAGAGGGAGAGGGTAGAGGGGAGAGGAGAAAGAGGGAGAGGAGGAAGGGAAGAAGGGTGAAGCCGTAACGGTGAGGGAGGTAGAATCAAGGGAGGGGGAAAGGCAGTCAGCGATCATTTTCGATTTTTCATGGGTGTCAAAAGCTCACTCGGTCGACTTGTCCTTCACATTCTTGTCATCCCCGAAAAAGGCGGATTCGACCTCTTGTTTCGAGATTTCGCCTAGGGTGCCGGTGTGGCCGGATGTGGTGGATTTGTACTGCCGATGGTATGAACGGGAAAGCGGATTGTGGGGATAGGTGGGACTCACGATGGAGAATTTTCCGACGAAACGAGCCATGGCGATCGATTTATCCTTCTTCCATTGCTCGTACTGCGTTGAAAAAGGGTCCATCAGAACGCATTCCTAGAGCGATCCACATGACGTGTCGCCGTCATGCGAGGTGTTCTCGCGACGAAGCTCTTCATTCGAGAGCTACAGTCACATGACACCCGGAGGAACAGCCAAACAAAGGGACATCACTCACCTCGGCCACGTCTCCGATGAAGACCATGTACTCGTCGGCGTGCTCGTTCGGCTTGTAAATGACAGCTTGGGCGGCCATGACGGGTGAGGAGGTAGAGTGAAGGTCTGAATGGAGGTGAGGAGGTTTGATTGATTTGGCTCACAGGGGAGCGAGTCAAGCCCCGCAAAAGGTAGCGGAATGACGTGGCATATTAACGAATAGGATCACATACGTCATGCCGGGTCGGGTGATAAGCTATTGGCCGAGTCGCTCCCCCCGTGTCAGCCATCGTTGTATCGTCTCGATCACCAGCCGACAAACTATTCTTCCACACTCTTCGATCTTGCCTGAAGGTTCTTCGGCTTCACGTCGACGACGAGGAGCGAGTACAGGGTAAACCATCCACTTCACTCTGTATCGATCGATCAACAAAAAGTGAGCCACCTTCCCCGACCGATCTGTCATTCCCTTCAAAGTCTCTCCGCCCAAATGATTATACAAAGAAGTCGTGACGGCTATCTCCCTCATCCTTGCCTCCTGATGATTCGCTCTGGTCACAAGATCGGAATGGATGGCTAGGATCCAGGCGGGATGGAGGGAAGGCCTTTAGTGGGCATTCGACTTCATGCACCACCAGATGATTCAGGCGATCTTCCACCTCTCCCACTACATCTTTCCCTCTCACCTCGCTCTCTCCGTGCTCTCTGACACTAGACTCGCTGCCCTCCTTTGAGACAAACCACTGACCATATACAGTTGTTCAACATGTCCCGATATACACCCGTCACTTCCTCACCTTCGTCCCCCACCACCCCGACCCGCCGCTCATCTTTCGTATCTCTCCGCCGACCATCCTTCTCCTCCTTCCGCCTCGGATCAGGGACACGGTCGGGCCCGATACCTGACCCGGACGAGATGGATGCGGCGTTCGACGGACCCGAGGATGAGGGGGAATCACATGGGTTGTTAGGAGCGCGGGATGGACATGTTCCCGGAGATTACGACTTTGAGCGTGACTATGTGAGTCCGCCTCCATGCACCGATTATGAGCTAAACGATGCTCAGACCCTGCCACCGCCATCACCCCCTCCTTTCCAGCCTTACTCCTCGCACAACCCTGCACCGGGAAATACGAACGGCTTAGTCCCATCGTCACCGCCCTTCCGACCTACACCTGCCCGACATCTTCTCGGCGGCATCCTTCCCACCTCTCTGTTACCCCGCGCACAATCGGCGCCTGGTTCGAGGGTGATCGGAGCGGGGCAGACGGGCGTCTTTGCCAATCTTTCGGCAAGGCCTGATAATGGTGCATCGCCGGAGGTGCGGGCGGATCACCCAGATTATGTACCGGAGATCGAGCAGAAGGATGGGCCTCCAGTGTGTCCACAGGATGAAAGTCACCGTATAGCCGTGCTGACCTTTCACAGTCATACCAAATGGCTCTACGTGATGCCGTCCCCACATACTGGGACACCACCGTCGTCCTTCCCTCTTCAAACTCGCCCTTTGGCCCCTTGTCCTCTTCGATTAGCGGAGACGAGGTACTGATAGATGGGATGCCTTCCGGCAACTTCTTCGGATTCTTCTGGAACTGTACGTCTCGCCACCAAGTGTTTCCCAGCTGACCCTTCGCAGTAATCGTCTCCGTATCCTTCCAATTCGTCGGCTTCCTCCTCACCTACGTCCTCCACACCACCCACGCCGCGAAGTACGGATCGCGTGTCGGTCTCGGCATCACGCTCATCCAATTCGGTCTCAACATCCGAAGTAAAGCGGAAGAGCTCCTCTCGTCTGGAGAATGGCCGACCGACCCATCCGACCCCACTCCAACCGATCCCAACGCAAACGCGGACGAGGCGGCTGCTGACAACGCGCTGAAGGCGTTTTGGGGTCCCGGTACACCATGGCCTCAGTCGATCAAAGATCCCCTCCTAGGCCCAGAGGAACCGCCCGTTATCCTGCACAGCTCCCATGAAGCCGAGCTTTACGCTCAACGACATAATACCACACTCAGCAAGATGCTTGATTTGCCGAGCGCGATGGACGTGGGCAGAGCCAACGAGTACTTCAGCTTCATCCTCATGAGTCTCGGTTGGTTCCTCGTCCTCACCAGTGTCGGCGGATGGTGGCGAGTCAAGCGATTCGAGCGGGGTCTTCGGAACGCCCAAAGAGAAGGCGAGCTCGCACAAGCTGCCGCCAATCGGGGTGACGCCGATGCACCGATCACGACCGAGACGACGTCCAACGTGACCGTCAATGACCCAGGACCGATGACGATGGATTACTACACCTCGGCGTTCAGTCAGGCTTGGCGAGGTGCTAGGGATATCCGACGAGGTTTCTTGGGGATGAATGGAAGGCCATCGAGAGGTCAGGGACATACACCGTTGCCGACGGATGAACATGAGTTGTTGGATGCGCAGGGGTTCGGGTTGGAACCGATGGCGAATGATGAGGCGGGGAGACGGGCGAGGGGGTTGTGGGGCGTTTAGAGGGTGGGACTAGAGGCGTTGTATCCAGTGTCGGCTATCTGGTCTGAATGAAGACGCATATGTCTAAAGAGGACCACGAGACCACGAGAGCGATGATGGGACGAGAGTGAACGGTATTTTCTCAGGATCATTGCGAGAAACAATCGTCGAGAGAAGAGTCTTTCTTGACTGGCCGGTGCATGATCACTTCTACAGGCAGCATTGCCATTTTTTATGTCCAATCCCAAACCAATATCGTATTTCCATCTTTTCTGACCGTCATATCATGCCCATTTACCTATAACACAACCTAGTCAGTTGTAGAATTTACCTGGGCAAATGAAGACATACCGAGCAGAGCCATGATCCCGGCTCCTAGTGCGAAGCTCGTGAGGACGAAGACGATCTTCTTCCAAGAGCAAGTATGGTAGTACGCATTGAAGATGAACTCGTGGGCCTGTCACCTCACCCATGAGCTCTCACATTCCCTCAAGTACGAAGTCAGACATACGATAAGCTCAACAGTAGCGCTAATCCTTCGTCAGCATTCACCAGCTAAAAGATTGTAGGGACACACGTATAAATCAGAATTCCCGCGGAGATAGAATCAAGGATCCCGGCAGCGATCGAAGCGTTTCCCGACGACATCGACTACCCCGTCCTGGTCAGCGAGAGCGTGAAGAAAGCGGAGGGAGAGGAGGACGAACGGTAGATTCACGCGTACCGAGACCAATGGCCATACCGATGGGTGTGACGCAGGAGTAGAGGACTGCGCCTGCGAAGGGCGCCCAGGACCATTGTTCGGGGAGTTTGAGGAAGGCGAGTCGGGTTCCTTTCTCCTCGATCAGCTCAGTCTGTATGGGGAGTTGGAGAAAGACGAACCGAGACCGAGCCCTTCGAACATTTCTGGGCGTACAATCAGCATGGGAGGAATGCGAAGGGAGGGAAGGACGCACGGTGGAAGATGATGACGATGAACAGGGTGGTGAACTGGTCTGGGCTCGAGAGGGAAAGCGTCAAGCCGATGATGACCTGGGACATCCATCAGACTGTACAGATAAATGGAGCACGGAAAGGCATACCGAGTGAAAGACGACGCCAAATTCCAAAATGGCGACACCCAGTATCTGCGCCGCAGCAGGTTTGGCTTCACTCGCATCCGTGTACTTCTCATCGATGGACGAAGCGGAAGACTCAACAAGCCCTTTCACCCCGAGCTGCGGCACAGCCACCGCCTTGTCCTGACCATGATGATCCGTCGCAATCGCCTCGATATCCCCATGCGCCCCATGCGAGCCATGCGCGCTGTCCAACCCGTTGTACCCCGCTGGGACGTGGGTGCCTTCCATCGCGATACCTTGTTTGGCGAGGTAGGCTGTTCCGAGACGAATGGCGACCAGCTCGAGGACGAAGGTGAAGAAGAGGGACGCGAGGCAGATCCCAAACTACGTGGGTTCACTCAGCTCCCACTTCAGAGCGCATTCAGATACGTGAAAGGGAGAGACAAGTGGTTCGACTTACGGCGTAAGGGTAGTTAGACCATGAATCGGAGATACACCCGCCCATGGAGATCGTGTTGGCGGGACCGATTTCGGCGTCTGCGGCTGGCTCGAGCAGGTGGATCAGGCTCGTTGCTAAGATGACGCCAGAGCCGAAGAATCTGGTGAAGCGTCAGGTTGGGCTTCAGGGTAGAAGAGAGGTGGGTGGGGGCGCACTTTGCAAACTCGAAGATGACGCCTGGGATGGCGTTTCGTAATCTGGTGATTCGACGGGTGATGACTGGGAAGAGGGAACCGATGAGGGAGGTGATGAGGATGACGAAGATTGCGCCTATCTGCAAAACGTCCACGTGAGTCAAATCATGTCCAGAGAAACCGGAGGAGGGTGCTCACCCGCAGCTCGAGTCTATCCGTGGGGTTGACTCCACAAGCGGCGAGATTATCGCTGGACCCATCCCCAGCGGCGCTAGTATCGCTCATCTCGCTCCCTCCACTTTCCACTTTTCAAAGCTCAAAAACCGAAGAAAAGAGTCTGGGACGAGTGGAAGGTGACGATATTTTAAGCTACAATTCCATAGTGACACCCTCGGTGACCGCTCCTTCCTCTTCGAGGACCTGGGCGGTTCTCGTCGTGTTGAAATCACGAATTTGAGGACCCGAGAGGTCACAACGACCCGGGAGTCCGGAGGGGGTCCCGTCGCCCAATTGGGTCTTGTCCCCGTCATCAAATACGAATTGCTTCCGTTAGACCCCCCTGAATCCCATGGCCACCAAATCCCGGGCTACTTTGGTTGAAAAGACATACAGACCCTTACAGAGTTTCATGAGGGTCGGATGTTACCCTTTAATAACCTTCAATAAAACATGACTCATTGGTGAGACGTCACCCTGTCCCAATTTAGCGGTCACCTGTCACGGGGGACAGGTGGTAGGTGGTCTGACAGAGCTAAAGCTGCATACAAGTCATGGTAAGACTACATAATAGCGGTTAAGGGGAAGATGCGTCTACGAGTTACCTTAAGTACCCAGAGCGAGTCGACGGACTGCAATGGGTGGGTGGTGGGCGTGACGGTGGGAAGACTGGTGGGGGTATGAGGAGACGTGATTCTCTCTCATCGTGGTAATCTATCTGAGCTGATGAGACGTAAATGGGTGCCGACGCATGATGAGGTCAAGGCCGCCCATCTTCTGCGAGCTGGCTAGATCCGAGAAAGGGAACCACCAGAGAGCAAGAGCATCGATCAAGGTTTCGATCGACGTCGCGACGATGGGCTGCTATGCCCTTGCCGCATTGACTGGACGCTCGTCCAGGAGGGTCGCTCCATCAGCCCCTCAAGATGACGCGGCCCCTCAAGATGACGCGGTGCAGCCGGAATGCGTACGAAGCCAACGTGGAGGAATGTGGTCCAGCGACCTATCAATCACCGTCACACTATCTGCGCTGACGAGGATTGCGTTTCTTGATCAAATGCATGATACACATGTCTCCTGCGCACAGCAAGAAACGCGACGTATGAAAGCGCTAAATATTACTTCGACCTGCCAATCTTTTCTCTGAGCACTCATGCCCGTCAATGTCCGGGTTGCCGAGACTTTTCACTTATAATAAACAGCCTGACCCTGTAACGCCAACATGAGCTCATACTCACCCATTCTTCTCTCTCGACATACCGCAAATCCATCGGTGACCACGACCTCCGATCCCAAATCATTCGGCCCGAACCGCTGGATCAGTTGAAACTCCCCCGGCCCCGTGATGCTGTACGTGTGGATCGAGTGATACGCCGCGGCGTTCACGTACATGTAGTCGCATCCTGCAGTCGAGAAGATGGAGACGTCTGTGCCTGCGGAGGCGTTTCCGAGCGAGTGGTGGGAGAGGATCGTGCCCCTAACGAGGGGTCAAACCGATGTCGTTATGGTAGGATTGACTCACTTGAGAGTGGTCGGATCGATGGAGATCTCGGTGATGTTGCTCTCGCCTGCCGTATCGACGGTGTAGAAGCTGTTGGTAAGGGGAGACTGCGCGGCCCAGCATGTCTACGTGGACTCATCAGACCAGATCTGAAGCAAAGTAGGGAACTCGCCGCCTGCTGAAGAGGGATCGTCCCTTGAACCATCATCTCGTCCGATCCAGGCCTGAAAGTCGAGTAACCCGTCGAGACATCAGTGAGGAAGAAGAGTCCAGCGGTGTTGATATCCTCCTGAATCCCGAACGGGACGGGGTTGGTGTACTTCTTCGGCTTGGACGCGAGGGTACTACCCGTGATGGCGTAGGTTGCGATGTAGCCTGGTTGTAAGACGCCGGTGGGGTTGTTGAGGTCGGTTGGGAGACGGCCCTTGATCGCGACAAGGAGGTAGGAGTTGTCGGAGGAGAAGACCATCTGGGAAGGGCCGCCGCCGACGGGTCTGGTTGGGATTCAGCTACGACGCAGCCGAGAACAGGAGGACTTACCCATGAGGTGGAGTGGTCAGGTTGAGGCCGGAGAACATCCTATCCCACCCGGACAAGTGTGTCCATCCGCCACTTCCAGCCGCATAGCACTGGAACCCTGTGACAGCCCCGCCATTGAGTACACAGACAGTACTCCCATCGTTACTCGCAGCGAGGGAGACCGGGAACTCTCCTCCGGACGGATAGGTGTCCACGAAGCTGAGTTGTCCCGGATCGGTCGGATCGATATCGAACACCGAGAACGTGTCGGATCCGGCATTCACCGCGAAGACTTGGGTGCCGGAGACGATCACCGAGCCATCACCGTAGAATGGATCGGGCTGTCTCCTCAGTCAGTGGAAGGGAGCGCGGCGTGGGGTGGAGACGTACGTGGGTTCTCGTAAGGGGAGGGATCGTTGATGCCCGCGGAACCTTTGCCGTAGGTCGAGAATCCGGATCCGGGAGCGAGGGTCCCGTCGGGGAGGATGTAGTTTGATACGAGCTGGTTCCCGTCGAAGCCATTGGTCTGGAAGTAGCTGGGTCCGTTCAGCTCCTCATCATATAAGATTTTGAAGAGGTTGGACTCACTTGGCTCCGAGAGCGTTGGGGTACCACCTGCGGACTGGGGATGCCTGGGTGAGACCGAGGAGTGAAAGGCTGAGGAGAGTTGAGAAGATCATCTTGAATCAGTTTATGAGTCAGATGCGGAAGAACCTTTTGCATTTTCGCCGGGACCCAGATATACCATTGGCCTCACCGAGAGTCGCGCAAGAGATCTACACTTCCGCGGACCGAAATCACTTAGCCCGCACTGAGAAATGGTCTGCTGGACGCTGTCCCGGAGATTAAATTTCTGACACCGGTGCCACCTGCCACTCCTGGCTTAAAAAGCGGGAGCGGATAGAAAGGTTGACTGTGTCATGACGGGATGATGACTGTAGGAAAGCACGTTGACGCCATGGAGCGAAGCCTTGGCGTTTCTTCTTCCACTCAACTCTTTTGTGCCCACTTGCACCAGCCGTGAATAGCAGTGACCCCAAGTCGACCTGATCTGCCTTCCTACCTACAAACCCCGACTTTTTTACTCACCGCCTGAATTCTCGGGACTGTCCTCCATCCAGGCACGAGCGCCATGCCGCAAGACACAGCCATCACCCCTTCCTCGTCGTCTTCACGGTCCTTGCTCAACCTCATCCGAAATCGGAGATCCTCTACTCTCTCACTCATTGATCCCGAAGCGGAGAAGCTTGAGAAGCGACGGACGATCAATCGACGGAGTCAGCAGAAGACGAGGGATTCCAAGGAGGCTTGGATCAAACGGTTGACCGAGGAGAATGGACGGCTCAAGGAGAGGTTGGAGACGAGGTGAGTCGCTGACGCGTCGAGCGGTACAGAGACTGATATGGATTTCGCCAGTCCAACCATCAGCCCTTCTTCCGAGTGAGTGGGAACAAAGTGTTCCGCGGGTTTGACTGATATTTCTCCTACCAGAACCACCTACCGTAACTCCGCCAGCTACACCTCCAGCAAATCCCCCGGCTCCTCATTCCACCCCTCCTCCTCACCCACGCACTCTCGCTACCCCTCCGCCCTCCGTCCCGGTGGGATATCCGTTGACCTCGTGGCCTGTCGTGAAGCCTTCATGGCCGTCCTCGCTTCCGTCTGTGATCCGCATCTGAACACCATCCACGCAGTTTGTCGTCGGTTCAGCGAGAGTAGGGGTCTCGCACCATTCGGTCATTCTCTCCATCCGCCGAGACCGGTGGATAGGCCACTCAACATATACCACCAATATTCCACGCCCCATCTTGACACCACATCATTCAATCCATACAACTTCCCCACCCCCCCGGACTTCGCTCAGCCCACCGCCGATCTCATCCTCTTCCACAACCTCTTCAACACCGTCACCCCGCCCACCGCCTACATCCCCGCGCAAGGCTCCGAAGGTCCCCTCTCACTACCCTACCTCGAACCCGCACACCCAGTCTTCGGACTCGAGATGGACTGCGCCGACATCTGGGGGTGCGTGCTCACTGTCATCGATATGAGCAGGACGGACGCGGAGGCGCTGGCGAGTAGCTTGACGGAGAAGGTTAGGTGTTATGGGTTTGGACCGGTGATTATGAAGAGAGATATGATGGAGGTTTGCGAGGGTGAGTGCATCGCTTGGCCAAGGAGAAAGACCGAGCTGATAGGGCGATAGGGTTTCCACAATCCGTTCACTCGCCCGACGCATGATCTAGAGGCTGACCCCATCCTCGACCGAAAACGATCCGCGACGAGTCGCGCGACGAATTTATGAGCTGTCTCAAGCGACTTTATGCGAAGTCATGATGATCACTCCAATCGATGCTCGACCGACATGACTGATCGCTGCTACTCGTCATCAACGCCTCAAACACCTCTCCCCACCAATGCGCTCGTCTCTGGAGGAATCGAAGAGCTGTGACGGACGACGGGGTCAATGTTGGCAGAGATCGAAGACCATTTCGGCGGACGAGCCGAGGAGGAAAGGTGGTCTATCGTATATCACGAAATCTGATGGATCACATGAATGGGGCTGTAGAATTCTCGATCTCCTTGGGAGTCAGCGGGACTGAACGTTTGAGGATAGGTAATCGAACATGGTATACTTTACCGGTACGTGTCGCAACTTTCCTACTCTATCAACCTTCCTTGTGATTCGAGTACGACCAGGTCGTGGGAGACTAGGCAGGCCGACCACTGACACGCCTTGCAGTTTCCGGACGCTTCTTCAAGTTTCTCAGTACTGGTCCTGACGGTATGAGCGCAGACCGAGACAGACTCTTGAGTCAAAACTAACGGAAAGGTCTCAAGCTAGCTATGACACCGATTGCAGTGTCCGTAACAGTCTGGGGTTCCGCTCTGAACAATAAAGTCTGGGCGGGGGTTCCATGCACATGGGAAAGTCGCCGAAAAAGGTGGAGGTGCGGGGGTATAATCATCTTTCGGGTTTCCCCCACTAGTCTCTTTCTTTACTCCACATCCCCTTTCCCCCTCTCAAATCCCTGCCGAAGGGCTTTATCGCCGAAAAGGTTCTGTTGCAGTCATCTTCTTCGACTTGTATATCTGATTTCCTTACTTGACAGTTAAAACAACCTTTCCCTGGTCGAGGCCACTCTTACGCTCCCCGCTTCCATCATCATGTCGTCGGAGGCTTCCGAATCCGATACCCTTCTCCCTTCTCCCACCGCCAGTGCCTACGACAGCCCCGCTCAACGCAAATTGATCGATGAGCCTGATCTACCCACACACTTCACATCGTTCACGAGGAACGTCAAGGTATGCAAGGGTCTGCTTGGACTCTTCCTCCCAGCGTCATTAGGACTCGAGATCGCTCATTTGATCGTCCGCACGTCATCACCTCGACATGATGTCGAAGGATGGGGTCGAGCGGAGAGTATGGAGGTCATCGGGGAGACTCTCATGGATGGGGCTGGGGTCGCCTTGACCGTACGTCAAACGCCTAGAACCAATTGCTCTCTTGAAGATTGACGCTTCTCAAAGGCATTCACAACTCTACTCTTCCTCATCTCTCTCATCCGCCCCATTTCTTCTCCCACGACCACCTCCCCAGCCAAGAACATCGACCTCCACCGGTATCTCTGCGGGACTTTATTCGCTTTCCTCCTCGCCTGCCTCATCATCCATCCACTGCCCCGAGTCATGTACACCATCTTCACCCATCGCTCTGCTCCTACCCGCATCAGCGCTCTCATCTATATCGGCAATTCGAGAATGGTCATGCTCGTCTTGGCCCTCTTGATAGGTGGGAGCATGCGGCGAGGTCCAATGTTGCATTACGAGCGGATGAGAATGGCGATCGGGTTTGGTTTGAACGCGGAAGATGTGCAAGTATCGCGTCAGATCAAATCGACGGGAGAGCAAGGTGACGAGGAGGCTACCGCTCAGCCAGAAAAGGAGGAGAGCAATGTGCTGGATTGGAGCAACAGCTCAATGATCGCTTTCGCGACTCTGTTCTACGTGAGTCCGTACCTGGATGCGGCTTATCGACACTCACCTTCTGTACAGTCGTGGCCTCTGGTTAAGCGCTCCACTCAGAAGGATCAGCTCGACCGGTCCGACCTGCCCTTCCTGGAGCAATATGTCCGCCAAGCTGGTTTCAAGCAAATGCACTGGGAGACCGATGAGGAAGGTCAAGTGAAGCTCGATGACTCGCCTGACGGTCTCGGTTCGGCAAAGCGCTTGGTGAATGCTCCGAAGACATACACCAATTGGTCATTGTTGAAAGCGACTTGGTCGGGGCGGGGCAAGGTCGTCCTGTCATGTGAGTTAAAGCGCCCATGTTGGGGTAGTCTTGCTGATACGCAATCAAATAGCTCTTGCACTCGACGCCATCCGTACCGGTGTTGGTTATGTCCAGATCGTATCCATGCACGAGATTATACAAAGTTTCTCGGACCCGGCTGGTTCGGACAAGAGCTATGCCCGGTTGATGTGCTGGGGGTTGTTCTTTGGGCAGACCGTGGAAGGTGAGCTGTGTCGCGCCGTGGTGCAACTCGATTGCAGTCATTGACTCGTCACAATAGTCCTCCTAGCAGCTTACCTGTGGTGCGTTTCTTTCACCGCCTCAACGTCAGTTTAGCTCAGGTCCTTTCAACAGGGTGCGAGAGAATTACTTGCTTCACCTGCCCTCCAGGATGACCCTCGCTTCAATCGTGAGTTCGGGGTCTCTGCCTCGTCATTTGCTGAATGCGCACAGCTGTTTTCAAAAACCCTCCGTACGGCAGACGCACAGGCGATGGAAACACATCTCTCGTCGGACGCAGACAGGTCGACCGGCGAGGGCCGCAGCCAGGTCATGAACCTCCTCACGATCGATACTAACACTGTTGCGTCGTTGGCTACCATCGCCCCAAATGTTACGAACAGCATGATCTCCTGTATGTTGACCTACGCGTCCGATTAATCGACTCCACTGAACCTCTTTTCTTAGTGGCTATCGGTTTAGGTTTCCTGTATCAGATGCTGGGGGTCTCTGCATTCATCGGTGTTGCCGCCGTTCCTCTCGCCGCCCCTCTCTCGACTTATGTGGCGAAGAATATCTACCGCTGCGACAAAGCTTGGGCGAGGCATCGCGATGCGAGGACCGCTGCGATCAAAGAATTCCTCCTTGGTGTCAAGGTGATCAAGGTCAGCTTGATGAGATGGACATGCCTTTGCCTGCTGATGTAGGCCAGCTCAACGCGTTCGAGGACTACTTCAGGCTGAATATCCAACGATTGAGAGATGTTGAAGTACTGCAAGTCATAACATATTGAGACGAAGACGTCCAGCTTACTCCCACGAAGTTGGCAGCGGTGGCGATATACCCTGGGGACGCTGTTCAACATCCTTGCCGATCAGCTTCCTATCGTTGCATTGCTCATCATGTTTTTCGTCCACACCAAAATATTACACCGTCCGCTGGAACCCGCGACAGCGTTTGTAGCGCTCGGAGTGTATGTGGCTTTGATCCTGGTCGATAGTACCGCTGAGTCCCACTACAGCTTCAACCGCGTCAAGGAAGGTTTGACGACCTTGCCGAATGCTGTCAATTCTCTCCTCAATACCTGGGTAGCCTTGGGTCGCTTGACCTCGTATTTGAATCAACCCGAGATTGAGGATACAACTTGGGATACCACGAGCATGACGATAAGCTGTACCGCGGCGACCATCGGCTGGCCAACGGGTGGTGACCCTGCACAAGAGGGTCCCACGTTCCTGCTACGAGATGTCGACTTGACGCTTCCGTCAGGCAAGTTCACTCTTGTCTGCGGTCCTCTCGGATGTGGAAAGACTTTATTCGTGAGTTTGCCTCACCAAGGCATTGTGCTGACAAGATAGCTTCGCGCCCTGCTGGGCGAGGCTAGAGTGGTCCAAGGCTCTGTCCAGTCCCCTCGATCTGCTCAAGATAATGTTCCGATCGAAGGCCACGCGATTCGAGGTCACTGGACAAATGACACTTGGTTGACTAATTCTGTCGCCTACGCACCGCAGCAAAGCTTCATCCAGCATGGAACTATTCAGGATAACATCCTGTTCGGCCAACCTATGTGGCGTGAGCGATATCGCGAGGTTCTCCGCCAGTCCTCCCTGCTTTCCGATTTGGACTTGATGCAGGATAGCGATCTGACCGAAGTTGGAGCCAAAGGGGTCAACCTCAGTGGCGGGCAGAAGGCGCGGATCAATCTCGCGCGATGTCTCTATTCTCGGGCCAGGACGGTTTACATGGATGACATCCTCTCGGCGGTCGACGCACACACATCTCACTTCATCGTTCGAGAGTGTCTCGCTGGGGACCTCTTCAAGGACCGTACCGTGGTGCTGGTCACCCACCACGTCGGCCTCTGTCTCCCCATCTCCGACTTCGTGGTCTCTCTTCGTGATGGAGCCGTTGAACAAGCGGGTCCCGCTTCCGAGGTCAAGCTAAGCGTCATTGTCGCCGAACTCCCTCCGCCCCAATCTGCGAAGGAGGAAAAAGAAGAAGATCCACCTCAATCCGCCAGCAAGATGTTCCGCCTGCGCGACGAGGAGACGGATAAGCCACGACAGGTTTATAAGAACGAGGCGATGGCAGCCGGTCGCTTGGCCAAGAGACACTATAGCTTCATCTTGGGTTCTGCGGGTGGGCTTGGCTATTGGCTCGTCCTGGCTTTAATATACGGCGGTACTCGGGCATTGGACATCGGGCTCACGCTTTGGCTACGTCGATGGTCTTCCGACCCTGACCCTAAGGACCTTGATCTGAATCTAGGGGTCTACGCCCTGCTTGCCACCAGCGGGGCGGTGGCAGGAGCCCTTCGCTGGGTTTGGCTTTATGGTGTCGGCAATATCGGTTTCTACAATCGCGGCAGCCGGAGGATACACAGGTTGCTGCTCGACAAGATATGTGCTGCACCTTTGAGCTTCTTCGAGACAACGCCTTCGGGGAGAATCATGAACATTTTCGGACAGGACTTCAACACACTCGACGGCTGGTCCGCCGATAGTTTCGGGCGTGAGCTGTATATCTCATCCACCGGAATCGTGCTAATATTTACCGCAGGGACTGTGAGCGCGACTCTGGAGGTTGCGTCATCGGCCTTCATCGTTTGTTTAGATGCACCGGTGAGTCTTGCATCCAGGACTGGGTCAAACTGAATCGCGGCGACAGTATATGTTGCTGTTCCTGCTGGCCTTCAGTGTCCCATTTTATTGGCTGAGCCAGATGTGCGCGGAGAAACCTTATGAAACGGCCATTCGACTCTGGATACTAATAACGTCTCCAGTGTCCGAAAGCTTCGCGCAGACCTCCGTCGTCTAGGAGCAACAGCGGCTTCTCCTCTCATTTCGCTTTATCATGATACTATAGACGGAGTGGTCATGGTGCGAGCGTGAGTGGCTTTTCAACAACCCGGATTATCGGTGTCATCTAATCATCGATTTCAGCTTTGGTTCGGGCCAGCTTATGTGTGCAACCATGGTGGCGTTCATAAATCGGGAGAGGCAAACCACACTTGCTGACTATACCAGTGAGCTCTTCGCCAATACAGGAACGCGCTTTTGACCGATTGGGGCTCATGTAGTCCTGAACTGGATCCGGGCGGTCATACAGAGTGTGACCAGCATCATCGTCACCGCTGCCGGATTCTACTTGATCTCGCAGGACATCAGTGGGGCGCAGGCTGGTTTCATCCTGAGCTTCGCTCTGAGCACATCGCAAGGTGAGCTGTGCAACTTGCATTGTTGTTCATCCATCTAATACTGGCAGGTCTATACGGCCTCATGCAAATTTACAGGTCAGTCACATCGGTTCCTTAACAAAGAGCCACTCGCTGACCGAATCTTTCAATAGTGCGCTGGAGCAGACCTTTGTCAGCGCCGAGCGTATCAATTATTGTACGTGTCATCTGCATCCCGGACGCATGCGTGCTGAGTGTGTGTAGACGTGGAGATGCCGCTCACCGAATCGAATGAAGGCAAAGTGCCTCCTGCTTCCTGGCCATCCCACGGTGCCGTGTCTTTCAAGAAACTCTGCGTCACCTACGCTCCGGAACTTCCTGACGTTCTTCTCAATGTCTCGTTCGATATCGAGCCCGGCATGCGGGTCGGCATAGTCGGGACCACCGGGTCTGGCAAATCAACCTTGGCACTCACTCTCTTCCGAGCGATGGACCCTCGAGATGGATCAATCGAGATTGACGGGGAGGACATTGCTGGTGTCAGGTTGAAAGAGCTGAGGAAAAGGTTGAACATGGTCGTTCAAGACGGGAGTCTGAATTCGGGAACGTTGAGGGATGCGCTGGATATCACTCATTCCAAAGGTAAGATCATCGCAAGCATCCGAAAGAAACTGATCAGATGTCTAGACGACTGGGAAGTCTACGAGGCGCTTCAGAGAGTTCACCTCCTACCCGAAGACTTGGCAGAGGAAGACCTGAAGGAGAATCCATTTTCGAACCTGGATACGTTTGTTGCTGTCGGCAAGTCTTTTCCTTTGGTCCCGGATGATAGCATCTCTGATTATGAATTAATTAGAGGGGGCCAACTTCAGTCACGGACAGCGGCAACTACTGTGCTTGGCCAGAGCACTATTGAAGAAGTCGAAGATCTTGGTGATGGACGAGGGTATGTCGGATTTCTGCTTGACCGGCCAGTCGAAGGTGGAGAACGAGCTGACCGATGTTCCCCACCATCAGCTACGTCCTCGGTCGACTTTGAGTGAGTCCCATGGACACGTTCCGGCGACAGGATGCTCAACATGATTCAGGATGGACGCGAAGATTACCGCCACGATCAAAGAGTGCTTCTCCGACACGACGATGATTGTCATCGCTCATCGTCTGGCGACCATCATGAACTAGTCAGTATCTTCCACCCTTCTCTCGCAATGGCTTCGTTCCCCCGATGTTCCGCTAATTTGAGTTTAGCAATCGCGTGCTCGTGCTCGATAAAGGGCGGGTTTTAGAGTACGACTCACCTCGAAAGCTCATGGAGGACGAAGGATCTGCCTTCCGGGCCTTGTGCATGGTCCAGGGAAAAGAGGAGTTTGAGAAGCTACTCGAGATGACCCGCGCGGCGAGTGATAATGGCGATTAGAGACATGTCGGATCGCAATCTCGCTCGGTCAAAAAGCTTGTAGCCATTTTGTGCAATGATGTCAAACGCATGATTCCGATCTCTTCTTATTTCACGTTCTTTGGTCCCTCAGCATGTTCACATGCTCATCAGAGATTACTCATCGAGTCCGAAACATTCACCAAAGCACCTGAAATGTCGAGTGGTTCGATATCAATGGTTTCGTACGAGTGTGTCCATGAGCAAGCAGACACGTCCGAAGCAAAATACAAAACAGAGTCGCTGTGTCCGTCAATACCACCATTCATCCTCTTTGGCCAATAATGCTCTGCGTTCGTTTCATCTCACCTCATGGCTGCTCAGCTATCGAGTTGCAGCACTACTGTCAACGAAAATTCCGGGACGGTCCATGTCCAGCTCCCATTCTTGGACGATTCCGGCTGGGTCTCCAACGCCACTTGCATGATGGCGGTCTTGTGATCGATGCCGTTGTACCCGTTCGAGTCATCATGTTGGAGCATCGTGGCGTTCACATGTGGTCAAGCGAGATGCTGAGCGGAACGGATCTCGTTGCCAATATTGATCACCTGTACCGAGATCTGGTCCCTGGGGCGGATAGAAGAGTTTCGTCACGGTGAACTAGAACGGGGCGTTGGCCGGGGAGGTGAAAGCAATACCCGAAAACGCGGGGACCAGCAGAGGGGACCAGCTTGGCATAATGGGCTACACGTTCTGATCGGGCTATACCAGCCAGAATGGATACGGTATCGGTGCCGACTCGTACGCGTATCCAGAGGTCACTCCGACCGGTCTGAACGTCATCGTGAATCAATACTTGGTCCGCACAATCTCGAGCGAGGACGCGACCGATGGAGCGCTTTATCGAAGCGCCACGGTTGCAGGAAGGTGTTGTGCGACCCGACTCACCGTCCCGAGTGGATTCTTCCTATCCGACAAGGCTAATCGCTTGGACCTGTGATTGCGTTCCTGGGTCAGATGTCTTGACCATCCTGATCGGACGAAGGGACCCTCACTCAGAACCATCACTGGAGAGGGATTCTGTGGGATGCGCTGATACTTGAATGGAATCGATCGATCATGGGAGGGAAAATGGAGGGGACTACATTCGCAGGCGCCCCAAAAGTACGAAACGAGGCGTGGGGACGGAATCCGCCCATGCCAAGAAAGAGTCGAGTTTGGGAGTGAACTATATTTTAAAATCCCATCTTGTGACCCAAACATATTGAATCGGTCTCCACAGGATGAGCTTTTCGTGACACTTGGATGACCGGATGCGGGTGTACGTACTCGAGCGGGCGCAATGTGCAATCCCTTCGGCAACTGCTTGGACCAGAGAACTTTCATACTGACCTGAACGCTTGTTTAACCGACTTGCTAGGATACGGTGGTCTCTCGCCGCCATAATGAGTCGTGAACCCAGAACCGAATCTTGGTGACCGGTACGTAAAGATTCCTTGAGCGAGATTACCAAGTAAGAAGCGTTTGAATGCTGCCGTTTGCTTCACCAGGCTCCGGTATCAAAATGAATTGAAAACATCCGAACGGAATAAATCTTTCCGAGACCAACGTCGTCGGAGACGGTCCGACGTTGGACGGGAGAACGATCGAACTAGAGGGAGAGCTGAAAGATCCAAGCGTGAGAATATGCGGGCCAAGACGCGATTGTCTTACGACTATCCTCCTACCTTTCTCAACCCGTTCCTACCCGCCTGTGGAGAGAGAAGACGCTTAACAGCGTCGCTCACTCCCTACAAATCCTCCACTTCTCCAACCAATGGATCGTTCGGCTTTTAACAATTCCTCCGCCGATCTCCCCTCCTCGCGAATCCTCAAATCCGCCTCTTCCACCTCCTCCTCGTCGTCGGTCTCATCCTATGCCTCTCCAGATCAACCTCCGCCACCACGACCTGCAACTGCGCCGCGGGTAACATCTGTCACGGCGGTGGCTCCTGTCAGCAATGTCAGGCCGGAACATATTCGTCCGGCGGTAGCTCGTCTTCCTGCACAAACTGCCCTGCTGTGAGTTCACTCTCTACATCCGACCCCGTATATCGGTGTCATGTACTGAGATATTCGCATAGAACACATACTCGAATTCTGGGTCCGGTAGCTGTACGAACGTACAGCTCCAACGGTGCATCAACGTGTACGAACTGTGTGGCCGGTTAGTACAGCAACCCTTCCTCGAACGGCTGTCAAGCGTGTGCCGGAGGATCCTACACTGCCACTGCGGGTCGATCATCCTGTACTCTATGTACTCCCGGATACTACCAGACCTTTACAGGAAGGATCGGCTGTAATGAATGCCAGGCGAGTTTGGGAATCCGTCCCGAAGTCCTGCTTTTAGAGCTGACATCTGGTCCGTCATAGTGCGGTACCTACATGTCATACTCGGGAGCAACGACATGTCAGACATGTTCATCGGTCAACAACTCGCCAGGCACGACACCACCGGGTGCGACCAGTCAATCCCAATGCGTTGCATCACCTTCCGGCACCTACACCAACTCGAGCAACTGTGCCGTACAGTGCTCCACTGGAACTTATTCGAGCTCCGCCGGTTCCAGCTCGTGCAGTTCTTGCTCGGCTAGTCAGGTCGCTCCGGCTGGCGCGACGGCATCTTCGCAATGTACGACCTGCGCTACCGGTTTTGCACCAAATACCGCGAAATCAGCGTGCACAGCCACCTCGACAGCTATTCACCGGAAAAAGCGCGCCATCCTCCCGTGTCAGCCGGGTTTCGCACTGTGCCCCGTCCTTTCCGGTCGACGGGGCGTGAAGGAGTGCGTCGATATCTCTTCGGATGTCGAGTCTGTGGAGGCTGTCTGGGCGAAAGCTCTAGCGAGGAATGCACCACATTCGATTCTCGAGCGACAGCAAACTGCATCCGCGGTACATGTCATTACGAATGCCCCTCGGGCTACGACTTGACCCCGCTCGGCTGTATCCGAACCATCTCAGCAGGGTCTCGATTGCGAATGCACAACCACCCGAACTCGTTCGGCAGTTTTTGAAGTGGACCTGCGCGCTCGAGTACGCCCTAGTGTCTGAGGGATGGTGATGGTGCGTGGCATGAAAACGAAAAATAAAGATCAGTCATGAATGGATGGATGAGTGACCAGGAATTGGTCGGAACATGATCGATGATAACAGATAACACAGTTTAGTGATCCCGCGTGAATGCTCAAAATGACTTCCTACCGCGTTCTTATACCGCACAATCTGAATATAATCAAACCCGGTCTCGTCCCCTGCGCACACGTTTTGACATGACCAAAATGCAGCTGAGACGCTGACCCATGATACGATACATGCCTCTCGTTGGTCCCTCTGAGTCCTTGGTTCGATTTCGGGCTTCGTCGCCGATCGTCTATGATTGCCCTAGCATTTGGAAGGCTGGGTCGGACGAGCATCTGGGCAGGCTTTAGAGCGGTCAGAAGATGGTCGATTCCCGCCACAAATCACGGGAAAAGTGAGCGTGGAGTCTGTGTGTGCCTTACGTTTGCCGACACACCCCGGCACGTTTGAATCGCACGTGGGTGACGAGATCGTGGGCAGTTGGCGTTTGACTAGTACCGATCATCACATGCTCCAGCGATTCTCGTGAGAAAATGGGAAACGATCTTCTTCTTAGTCCGATGTCTGTCCCACGAGCGATCTGCAGTCAAGATGAGGATGTCGGTGCTTCCCTGCCTGGTGCTTGCTGTGTCCTTCGCGGCCGGCACTGCCACACCAGGTGATGTCGACTATACCCAATACGTCTCGCCTTTGTAGGTCTATCTTAAATATTCCCCTCATTGAGGGTCCACTGACCGGCCGTGATTCCAGGATAGGAAGCGAAGGAGGCGGTAACACCTTCCCTGGCGTCACTCGACCATGGGGTGTAGTCAAGCTCGGCAAGTACTCACGCGTCCGGCTAATACCAATTTTGGCTGATGGAGAAGCAGGACCCGACCTGTATAGCGGTACCGATGCGTACTCTGGCTACCTCGCGTCGGGCGTGGTCACGGGATTCAGCATGACGCACGAGAGTGGGACCGGTGGAGCACCCAAGTACGGAGTCGTCTCGCAAATGTGTTGGGTCGGAACATCTCGAATCCGCTCATGAACCTCACCGCGAACCGGACGGAACCAGACCAGGCGAACGTGGGATACTACAAGACGAGCCTGGACATCGCTGTTACCGTAGAGTTGGCAGCCACCAGTCATGCTGGGCTTTATCGATACAATTTCTCTGACCGCTCCCGTCCACACAATGTCGTGGTGGACGTCAGTCATGTCCTGTCGAGCTATCGAGGTCAGGGACTGGGTCAGAACTACAGCTATGGCGGGATCGAGGTGTTCTCCGATGGGCATTACGAGACCAATGGGACGTATGATAATGGTTGGAATCGGTCGCCGGACTGGACGATCTATTCTTGCGGGAGGTTCAGCGAGTCGCCGAGCCAGATGGCGGTGTTCGAGGGCGTGGGATACAATACTACTTCGTATGGCCAGAAGACATCCTCCAATGGGACACACAGGCTTGGAGCGTTCTTTTCGTTCCCGCCAAACTCGTCGACCGTCGAGTCCAGGGTTGGGATCTCATCCATCTCGTCAAAGCAAGCTTGTCACAACCTGGACAGTGAGATCACCGAGACGACATCCTTCCACACACTTGTCAGAGACACGGTATCCATGTGGAATTCGGAGGTCCTTTCGAAGATCACAGTCCCCGCTTCGGCAAACGCGTCCTCCAACGACCTGCGCCAGCTCTATTCCATGATGTACGGCACTTTCATCATACCTTCCAACAAGACGGGCGAGAACCCGCTCTGGGACTCGGCCGAACCATATTACGACGATACGTTCACCCTATGGGACCTGAACCGATGTGCTACAGCGCTATGGCAGGTGCTCGAACCGACATTCTACGAAGAGTATATCCGCTCGCTGATCGATATCTGGCGCAACGAGGGATACCTCCCAGACGCTCGATCCTCTTTTTTCAATGGTCGCACCCAGGGCGGATCGAATGCGGACAACGTGCTGGCCGATGCGTACGTCAAAGGCGTGAGAGGTCAGGTCAAGTGGACAGACGGGTACGGTGCGATGGTGAAGGATGCGGAGGTCACGCCGGTCAACGGTTTTGACCCGCAAGCCAACGATTCGAGCACGAGAGAAGGCCGAGGAGCACTGCCAGACTGGGAAAAGTACGGGTACATCACGCCCCGATTCTCCCGTGCGGTTTCGAGAGCCGTCGAATACGCCGTCAACGACTTCTCGCTTCATCAGGTGGCGAGAGGGCTAAACAGGACCGCCGACGCGACAAAATACCTCAATCGCTCAGCGCAATGGCGGAATCACTGGAACCCGGATCAGCAATCGCTGGGCTTTTCCGGTTTCATCGTTCCGCGATACGCCAACGGCTCATTCGAACCATACGACCCACTGCAATGCGGAGGATGCTATTGGTCCGACCCATACTATGAGGCTCTCCCGTGGGAATACTCCTTCACCGCCATACACGATATCGCCACTCTGATCAACCTTTGCGGAGGACCCGACACTTTCCGTCAGCGACTCGACAAATTCTTCGAACCCGGCATCAACAACTCGACCGGCACCGCACAATTCGATTTTACGCTCATGAATCCGTCAAACGAGCCGGACTTCGCCACGCCCTACCTATACCATTTTATCGGTCGACAAGACCTGAGCGTCGATCAAAGCCGTTACATCGCCGATTCCTTCTACTTTACGAATACCACTGGTCTGCCTGGTAACAGTGATGCGGGAGCGATGGAGACTTGGTGGCTTTGGAACGCGATTGGCTTGTACCCGATCACTGGGCAGACAACCTTCTTGATCCATTCACCCCGATTCAGCATGAACGTCGATCTCGGCTCAGACAAGTTCCTGAACATCACCACGGCCGGCGGCAATCCCAACACCGCTTTCCAGGTCCAGAGCTTGAAGGTCAACGGGAAGGATTGGACGAAGAACTGGTTGACCTTTGACGACGTGTTCGCGAATGGCGGGACAATGGATTTCGTTCTTGGTGCGAACGCTTCGGACTGGTTTGCGGGAGGAGAGTTGCCGCCCAGTCCTGGAGCCATGGGGATGGCGCGACGGCATCACGTGGAGGGTTAGAGGGTCTGAAGTATTACAATCCAATCCAACTGTCCAGGCTGGCGGTTGACCGGCTGAAACGTGTGTCAAAGGTGAGAGGAAGCGGGTGATGTGTAGATCCAGAATGAACTTGGATCCTGGATATCTGAAGAAGGGAGCTGGAAATGACTGTCCCTTTGACCCTTTCAGACCTATTGAGCCGCCCATTTGAATTCCGCACGGAGCAGTTGAATTCAGCTTTGAATGATGGTCATTGCTGTGTATACATACGATGAACTGAATTTGAAATTGAAGAGAATCTGGTCCATACTGCAAGATACACGATCATGCAACCTTCTCCGAGATAATTGTAAGCGGTTCGAGTTACCAAGCCCCCAGCCGGATTGCCCGCCGGAAAAAAATGCTCCTTCATGACGACAAAGAATGAAGTCAAGGTGAGTGCATACTTCTCGTACATCGGCTGCTTTCCGGCGAGCTTTGCCTGCACGTTTTCCCAAACCTGATCGAGGTCGGGTCGGTCTTTTGCACCGGCTAAGTTCTTCTGCTCGTCCCGCAATCAGTTCATCTTAAGGGCATTGTCAAAGCGGAGACGGATTCACGATCCCCGGCTCAATTGCCCAGTATTCCAAGACCTCTGCCTCCCTTCGAAGGACCAGGATGGCAGGTTGAGCGAGACCAATTTGGGTACCCCGATTTCGCAGTCACGGCTATATCGACCATTCTTCTTTCCTTGAAGCGATCGGCGAGGAGATGATGCGGGTCGACGATTGTCTGACCGGTGTAGCCCGACGCTTGCCGAGTCTTCGGTAACATATCTGCCGTTTCGGAAGTGACCGTGACGACGGCGCCACCTTTTTCGGCGACGGCGGACACGAGCGTTTCGAGGCACCATGAACCACGATACCCACAAGAAGATCCGTAAGCGATCGAAATGGGAGATGGAGGACGGGAGGATTTACAGACCATCAAGAGGAATTCATTCTTCTTAAGGAGAGACTCGAAATCGGCAACGGGATCTAAAGACATTTGGGATTGGCCTCAGTAAATGTCGAGAACGCTGAGGAGGATGCGGACCTCGACTGATCAAGGTGGTGATGATTGAATGGGGCGGTGTGTATTAGAAACGACCGTGGTCTTTTACGATTCCAGCTTCTCATATCCGAAGCCGAAGCCCGGTGCCCGGTGACGCCTTGGATGACTAATCGCACAGTCAGCCTGAACCGTTGATGGTAAGGCCGTGCCGAACGTGGCGGATGACGAGGATGTGCTTGGGTCACAAGGAAGGGACAGCATGGTGGAGAGGATAAAGTGTGGAGGTTCGACGGGGGGGAGTGTCGTGGGATACCACCCATTTCGAATTCGGTTGATGCATACGACGTCATAAATCACCTCTCTCCAGTCCAAGTCTCGTCAAAGTAACTTGTGTCTTTGGACTTTGATCATTGCAGGTCGCAGTGACCTCTCTGTAGATATCCCCATCCGTATACTTCATCCCATCCCTTTCTGTCGCTCGAGGTCAATAACCCCCCACCGACCGATCTTATCTTTTTTCTAAAAATAATCCAGTCATGTGGAATGGCTAAAAAACTCGGTGAGCCAACGATTCTCTTCGCTCACTCTAACGCGCTCACATTCTCAAACCATCCCAAATCTTTTTTTCCAATACCAACCCAAACCCAACCCTCACTCTTACCCTTACCCTTAGCCGTATCCCGACGACGCCTACCCCTCATCTCCCACATTCACGATCCCGAACCAATGAATCTCTAAACCGTACCTTCAACCCCACCTGTATCCTTCCCATCTCACACACACACACACTCACCTCCCAATGCTCTCCTGTCCTACCCTCCCCCACCACTCTCACTCGTATCCCAAAATCAAGTACCCACTCCCCTCAAAACGTGACGAGACACGAGATCAGAATCCTCCAGGTCCGCTAGCCATCATGTTGATGTGGAAGGAATTGGATCGTCTAGAGTGGGGATTCGAACTCTTGGGGAGAGAGGTAGGGCGGTGGAGAGATTGTGGAGCGAGTGAAGGTGGATCGGGTCGGGTGAAGGTGGATTTGGGATTTGAATTTGAAGAAGCTGGCGCTGGATTCGATCGAGTGGAGATTCGATTGAATCGTGAGCCTTAACCATTTTTCAGGTGTTCGAAAGTATGTTCTGCCTCGAATTCCTTTCATCACGAAACAAGACAATTCATTCGAGTTTGAAACCCTAGGATTACGAAACAGCTGTTGCATATGCTAAGCACAAGGTCAGCCAAGGCAATAAGAAGCAGGATAGCAGTAACCCTACTCGATAAAATTCGACATTTACTCCCCCTTTTCATAACTGAGGGGAGATCATTCGGATTTCGAGTCTTCCTAAACGACTGAAATCGATTTCCTAGAGAGCGGAAAAGAAAACCAGAGCCTCGTATCAGTACTTTTTCCGAGTGAAACGTGCGTACTCGATCATCGGAGAACCTACAATCCTCGACGATGGATGAGCCACAGCCACAGGATTACCTTTCCCCCTCCCACTACCCAAGATCCCCTGCGTTCCCGATTCAACGAGCGCGGCCGACTCGATCGGTAAACCCTGAGAATCGTTGGCCACGGGCACGGGGACTGGATCAGGGTTCTTCCTCCGTCTCCTCATCTTCCCCTTGGACCCATTCCTAGCCGCCTCCATCAATCGTTCCTCTCTCCTCTTCTCCATAGCTCCTTGTGTTAAGTCACCAACACTCACTCTCACCGCCCGTACAACATCGTCCGGGATCTCCCAAGCAGTCGCGTAATCAGAGACCAGTTCTTTGGAAAATCGGACGTTGTTTAAGGTGGAAAAGGATTCGAGAGTGAGGTTGTACCATCCGCAGAGTTCCCAGTCGAGGATACCGCTGATCTTTCCGTTTTGGATCAGGATGTTACCGGGGTGGAGATCCATGTGAGAGAACCGAGTGGGTTTGGACGGGTGGACGAGGGTGTGAAGGATGGATCGTTGGAGTTGGATGAGGGTTGGGGTTTGTGGTGTGGAGTTGGACATGATCTCGACAAAGGATGATGGTTTGACTGGGCGGTTGATGAATCCGTCCAACAATGGGAATTTGAGAGTTCTTGATCCATCGAGATCGGAGATCGAATCCAAGGGAACTGTCCGTATCGATCCAACAAGACGATCGATTGAATCCATAAACCCCCTTAAATCCAGAAGTATCCGGACCCTCTCCTCCGAAGACATCCTAAATGCGACCCTCCCAAACTCGTGTCCGGGTAAAGTCGACATGACGATGACGTTACAATCTTCCACGGTGAAGAAATCGATCGGTCGTGGGGTAGGTAATATATCGAGTCTTTCAAGGATTTGTAAGACTTTGTACTCGTATTCCGTCACGCCGGGACCTAATTTCACTGTATATTGATCGTCGAGGATTTGGACGTGTTTTCGTTTGAGAGGACGACGGGATTGGATCAACATTGAGGGGGTGATGAGGTGGGACAACGAGGAGGATGAGGACGAGGGAGGGGAAGGGGAAGGGGTGAATCGAGACATTGACACGACGACGCTTTGTCCTGTTCGAGCAATCCCAGCCTGGCGAAAGTTGATCCAGTCGTACAAGAGATAGTGGAAGCGATTCGATTCAATACAAAGGACGGCGAAAGAGAAAAGTTATAGAATTCGCCGCTTGTGGCAGTATTTCGACAAGGTTGGTATCTCGCTCACTAGCTCTCAAAACACAAACCCCTTTCCATTGATCCAATCATGTGGAACATCGCACTGGGTTATCTGAAGGCAAACTTGATCTGGCATTGGGAACTAGTCTTGGAATACGACTGCACCGACGACAGCTTAGGATGTCCCGAAGACTGTACAGCCGCCGCCGACGAGGATTGTGGACACGAAGATCCGGACCCATCTTACTTCCAACTGATCAATGGCGAGATCGTCCCCCTCGATCACATCCACATTGTCCACGTCGTTTATGATGAGGAGAAGGGGAAATTTGTCTTCGAATATAAGATGATGAAGAAGGTCAGCACTTACATCGCGACTTCCAAATCCCTCGGTACGTTCCAGGACCGTTCACTCCGAAAAATCGTCGAGGGATGTCGAGCGATAGCACCACCACTTGGGGGAGAAGAAGATTGTCAGTCTTGGATTTGGAAGAGTCTTCGCGAGGTTGTCAAGAGGGAAGGGAATGGGAATTTGGTGGTGGATTATGAGAAGATCTTGGAGAAGGTGAAGGATGAAGAGGCGGAATACATCATTGGGTAGGATCATCGCATTTGGCATCGTACATACCCTTTACTACACCTCTCTGATCTGATATGCTGACCAAGAATCGCAGTTTTTAAGACCTTTGTCACGGTGCTACGTCGACCAGCAAATAAGCCCGACGCTCAGCTCCTAGAATCGGCGACGGTCGTCTGAGCTTCGGCAAAGTTGGACTACCGAGGTCAAACTTGGCTGGAATAACTCGAGGACACGCGTGGGTGTAGCCGAGTTAAGTGCCGGTCGAGTAGCGTGGGCTAGAGATGCAGAGGCTATGAGTAGGCTAGGTAACGATAGTGACTTTTAGTGACTTTTAATCTCGAATCGCTGGTTCTCCCCGACTCTCAACCATCCCTTTTATACACCGTCTTCCAGGCCTATGTTCGGTGATGTTCGGTGATGTTCGACGATGTTCGGCGATGTTCGGCGATGTTATGGCGGTCTTATGGCGGTGTTCGGCGAGATTATGGCGGGACCTGGATGACGCCCTGAAGGACGAGCTCTACCGCATCCGTGGGAGGGGCCCTCCGCCGGATGACCCTCCGAGCTTCAATTCACGATCGTGACAAGAAGTCACGAGGCATTGACTGAGGGGAGGAACAGCACGCTGGGTAGGTTCACCCTTGACAGCCCGGGTACAGTGAATCTCTAATCACAATGATGTTGTTCTGCTCAGTCAAGAGAAAGCTCATCAGTATTGCATGCTGGAGATCTGGCGTTTTTGGTCTGACTGTCGTGGGTCAAGATGACGTACTCCGCACGACACCATCTGCCGCACCGTCTCATCACCACAGACAAGGTCGGCATGCTCTGACCGTGCCACAGGGGAATGAGTCCAGCCTCGGGCTGCATGAGGGCAGTTCCAACCATCCAAGACAGCTTTCAGTATCGTCTTTCATCGCTCACACAGGTCCGGTGGGCTCGAACATCACAGCGACGAGATGAACGCCAAGCGATGGGATGCACAGCCATCCCAGTGATGTCATATTGATCAAATAGTCCAGATGCATACGAGATCACTAGGGTTATTCATTATTGGCGGGATTACCGAGTTGTAATAATCCATAATAATGAACACCCTAGAGAAATCAGGTCCCCCGGATGACCGGTTAACCCGTCATCCTGGACTTGATTGTCTCTGACTGTGGGAGCGGTCACAGCCGACTGATGACGAGACTCCTTAAATCGGGACATACTTCTGGCCCACGCAGGCAGGATGTCGACCGACCTCCATCTAAACGACCTGACCTCCACATCAGCTTCTCCACTCGATCATGTCCCTCAATCTCCTACACCTATAACGAGTGACATCGAGAATCGTCAAGCGTCGGAAGGGTATGTGGAAGCCCTACCCCCGGTAGATCGAGGCAAAGATGCTTGGCTTTTCCTTTTCCTGCTCGGCGCCGGGGTTCTCGAATTTTTCATCTGGGGTTGGCCAACATGCGTCGGGATTCTTCGTGTTTACTGGTTGAATCACATTTTCGGCGGACGGGAAGAGAGTACCATCACGCTCGCGGCGACATTACAGAGTGGTTTACTGTATCTTGGAGTCGGGATTGTCGCCCCGTGAGTTAACTCTTACTGTATTGGGTCCGTCAGTTTGTTGATGACGTCGTGTAATGTAGACTGTACACTGCTTTCCCAAATCACGGACGGATTATACAATACACCGGGCTCGTAGTAGCGTCAGCCTCGATTGTGGCATCGGGTTTCGTCACTCAGGTGAGCAGTGCAATCATCCAGCCCTAGACATAAACCGATCTTTTCAACCTTGGCACCTCGTCGTAACCACAGGTTGCCTGTATTCCTTTTCAGCAGGTACTGCTTCTACCGAACAATTCCGAATCCCGCTAACCTGTACCAGCACTATACTATCCAATCACCGCATTCACTTTCGAGTGGTTCCACGCCCGACGAGGTCTTGCCGGCGGTCTCCTCTGGGGATGTACAGGTGTCGGTGGATCCGTCCTCCCCTTTGCAGTAGATGGTCTTCTCAAGGTCCTCAAGTATCGAGACGCCATGATCACGCTCGGTCTGATATTCGGGATCACTGGAGCCATCGCGGCGCTCCCGATCAAGAGACGTGTCCCACTGTCATCGTACGCAACGGGTGCAGGACAACAGGGCGAGAGGAGGAGGCCTGGGAGGACGGATTGGTCTTTCTTGGGGAGAAGACCGATGGTGGCGGGATCCGTCGTGGTCCTCTTGACCGGGATGGGCATATTCATCCCAACATTGTGGATACCCAGTCAGCATCGAGATCTTGCCGCTCTTGAGCATGAAGGCTGATACGTGTATTCAGCCTTTGCGAATGATCTCAGGGTGACGTTACCGAACGGGACGGGCTTGATTGCCATCATGAACGGTTCGTTTATTTCCATACGAAATCGCTTGCAAATGAAGTTTGACTACTGTTTAAGCTGCATCCATTCCTGGACAAGTGGCACTCGGGTATATGACAGATCGATTGGCCCTACGTACGGTCGTCGTTGATAACCTGTATCGGCGCCGCTTTATCCCGCTTCTGCCTTTGGGGATTCGCGACCAATGACATCCTCCTCATCCTCTTCTCGCTAGCTTGGGGGGCGACTGGACTCAGCTCGACTGCCTTTTGGTCCAAGATGATCCTTGATGCGGCTCGTCAGTATTTAGTGCACCAAGATAAGCCGAAAAGCTGATGCCGTATGTTAGGGGACAATGTTCTAGCCACTGGATTAGTATTTGCAATCTTCTCCTCGTTACGCGGTGTTGGCAATCTCACTTCCGGTAAGCGAATCCATTGGCGTATATACAGAGTGATAATCCGTTTCCAGGACCGATATCCGATGCACTGCACAAGGTCAAGCAGCGATCATTCATAGGTGCACCAGGTGGCTTCGGTTTCATGAATTATGTAAGTTCAGACCCAAACGATCCGCCAACGTCTCGCTGAAACGTTAGGTAACAGGGAGTACTCATACTCTATACCGGCTCGGTATGGGTCGCTAGCTCCGTTGTGTTTTAGGTAATCGCGGAGAAGAAGCGCTAGATATGCTAAACATCGCTTGAGGGTGATTGATTATCATCGGCGCTTCCGAAATGGTAAACCTGACCCTTTCCCGATGCTTAAGGGGTCGCTTGAGGAGTCAGGTACACTTTCTTCTGGGCTGAAACTTGCAGGAACTTTTCCTACCTTTGCTTCCGAGTTTCACGGACGGGATCGAAAGGACTCGCTACTAAGGCTTCTGTTTTGAATTTTTTCCGTTAAGATTGTACTGATGCCCACCCTTGCGTCTGCTAATGACACGATGCAGTAAAAGGATGGGATCCGGCGCCTCGCGAACTTTCGGGACCGTGATCTGAACAGTCATCATGTAACGTACGTGAGAGAGCGTCCGCGTCAGCCGGCTAGCGCTTTGACCAAAGGAAGGGCCTGCCCCAACCCCGTTAAGGGTGCAGGATCGACGCTCGAACACCGGAAGGCTCCCCCTTGGAGAGGCGTCGATCATTTTCGGCTGATTGCCATTCGTTAGCCGCATGGTGTCTCGAGCATTGGCATATAAGCCTTAACACCGGCGACTGTTCATCCCCAGATCCAAACGACCTTCACTTCATCCACACTCGTTAATGAATTACTGATCCCATAATTCACCTTGAACAATACCGAGTAATCTCGCCATGTTGACCTCACTCTTTACCGTTGTCTCGGTCCTTGCTCTCGGCGCGACCGCGAACCCTATCGGCGAGCGCTCGGATGAGTACCATACTGTCAACGTGAGTCACGAGTACTTCATTAATGAGTACACAACCTCCGTGAGCTTAGCATCATGGCTGACATTGCCATTTGTAGATGATCAACAGGTGTGGTAGCGGAACTCCCGTCTTTTTGTACGGAGGCAACACCAACTTCCTCCAGTCACAGACTATCAATGGCCCCCTCCAGGGCGGCGTCGCTTGGCTCGACGGTTTCGCTGGAGCCAACTGCTTGGCTTCGGGCGTCAACTGCGGAGTTCAGCTTCCTGAACCCGGGTTCGAGCGCGGGCAACACCCAGAACGCTGCCGATTACTCACTGCATAGTCAAAGCAACCATCAAGTGTGAATTTCCGCATTTTATCATATCACGTTTGAGTCGAGCTGACGCCTCGTCACATCAGCACTTACAAGATGGACTTCGGTTCACCGGTCGTGCTCCAATGCCGCGCCTGGTCCTTGCGTTGGCAATTCCGTCGCGGCGTGCCCCGGCGGGCTCATTGGCGCAGACACCACGAACGGTACCGTTGTCCAATGTGAAGCCGAAGCTGTTGTAACTTATGGTGCTCCCACTGTGATGTCAGTGGGAGCACCACTGTTGTGACTTATGATGGATGCATTAAAAACCACGAGCGAAGTGAAAACTTTCCCACTATGAACGAACGCGTCGCGCGC